>Ga0126342_10005783_pt1 | contig 21730 bp, 14 predicted proteins | sample Cyp1metagenome_FD_92528 | JGI IMG/M metagenome (GOLD analysis project Ga0126342, IMG submission 92528) | Coral microbial communities from Lord Howe Island, Old Settlement Bay, Australia - Cyphastrea 1 metagenome | ecosystem: Host-associated > Invertebrates > Cnidaria > Coral ... | reverse complement strand
GTGCTCGGTATACGCTTGGTATACGGGAAATTTTCCTTTTGGTATACGGTTGGTATACGGGGCTGTCCTTTTTGGTATACGTGTTGACTTCTTTACATACAGCTTGGTATACGGGCTCTCTCTCTGGTTCGGTATACGCGCGGTATACGCTGGTATAAGTGTTCCTGTCCTTCCGGTATACGGAAAGTATACGCTGGTATACGGTGATCCCCTGTTACATGTAGGTTTGACATGAAAAACAGATAACATGCAAACGCTTCTGCTGTTAACATCACCTGACATGTGAAAAAGCCAACGAAGTTTAGCGGAGGATCCGCTCCAATTCAAATGCAGCGGTTGGCCCGCTCCCAAGAAAAATGCAACAGTCCTCAACCACTTTTTAGCGGAAGACCCGCTCCAATCTTACAAGAAATTGACAGGTAGCAACAAGTGGGACAAAAAACTGCCAAACAGAAGTTATGATTTCTAGTTTTTTTTAGAAAAAAAAAGTTACAAGAAAGAACTATAACTAAGTTAGTAACATCAAGTTACTAAGTTCAACTTATAACTGTCATAACATACGTTATAACCTATGTCATAGATTATAGAGCTTATAATATATGTTATAACTCACGTTATAACTGCCACAACTTCCAAGACACACCTAAGCATGGACATTTCACAAGAGCCATTTTGTGTGGAAATTTACAGGGAAAATGCCAAACGCTTCCGATACCACCTCGATGGAATACTGGGCATTAACACCTACCGTAAGAACCCCTCAGTGTGGACACACTGTTTGGGGAACAACAGGATATAACCCAAAACAATCGCCCATCATTCGACCATCCCTTGACGAGGTCGACTCCCTCCCTCGTCCTCGGACGAAAGACTTTTGAGGCGCTCCTCCAAGGTGCTGGTGGCCTGAGCCAGCTTTGAAACAAGTTGGATGGGGAAAAAAGTTGATTTAAATTCGGTGATTCTCTATTGTGCCTATGGATATTTACCCAGATATCATTCACATTTCTATAGGTTAAAAAAAACCTTGCAGGATGGGGCCCCAGTTGGCGTTCAGTTGCCTTATGGCTGTGACTGAATTCTATGGTTTATGGTAGAAATCATGAACTAGTTAGTGGGGTTTATAAACCAACGAGCATAACTGGGGGGGCACCATCCTGTGGGGCCTAATGGAATATGATTATGGGATTATCGCAATAGTTAAAAAAGGCGGTTTATAAATTGCAAATGACTACTGTATGCTACTATATATTAATATATTAATATATATATATAAATACTTCTACTATATGACTTTATACTTATTCTATCTACTTCTAGTATTCTAGTATATCCTTTTATATACTACTGGTATAATTACTACAGTATATACTACTACTATTTATTATTTCATGCTACTACTACTGCTATCACTCCTGCTACTACTCCTGCTACTACTCCTGCTACTAATCCTGCTACTACTCCTGGTACTACTCCTGCTACTAATCCTGCTACTACTCCTGGTACTACTCCTGCTACGACTCCTGCTACTACTCCTGCTACTACTCCTGCTGCTACTCCTACTCCTACTCCTACTACTACGACTACGACTACTACCATTACTACCACTACTACCACTACTACCACTACTACTACTGCTGCTGCTGCTACTACTACTACTACTACACTACTAGTAGTGCTACTACTACTACTCCTGCTGCTACTACTACTACTACTACTACTACTAGTACTAGTATAAGTACTAGTACTAGTGCTAGTACTACTACTACTACTACTACTAGTACTACTACTACTACTACTACTAGTACTACTACTACTACTACAACTACTACTACTACTACGACGACTACTCCTACTACTACTACTACTACTCCTACTACTACTACTACTACTACTACTACTACTACTACTACTACTACTTACTATTATAGACTGTCAAGCAAACATGGAGGGAGAAGTTGACCAACAACGAACATGACTCAGTCCCCCTTTCATCGGATGCACAGCCCCAGATGATCCAATACCCAACATGACCCAAGACCTGCCATTGACTTGACACCATGGGTAGTAGAACTCATGCCCGGTGGGTTTCTTGTTGGGTTTACACCCCCTAATCTGCGGAAATTTTGGCAAATACCGTATTGTGAGAAAACCTCGGCTGGTTAAACTATCTAGTGGTTTAATACCCATGTACCAATATTGTCAAATGGGTTTGTCTGAAACCCAGTGCCACTAAATCTACTGGTTAAGCATTTTCCCCTAGAACATGTATTTTATTAGCAGCCCCGATTTTCAAACAGACCCAAATACAGCAATGATGATGATCATCATCAGGTTGGTTATGTATCCCATATCCCAGAGAAACAACACAGATCAAGACTGTTGGTTTTTGCTTTGATCCACGCCTGTTTGCACTCATTGGCCGTGTGCACGGCTTGTTGCACTTGCTCAGAAAGCTCTGACATCGTCACCTCGAGTCATGAGATATCACGATGGCGAAAAAGGATGGGAATGGGTGGAGAATGTGGCGTTAATGGACAGTGTGTAATTACGTGCATATATAATTATATAAAAAATAAAATATTATACAATATTATGTGTATGTATATATATAATATAATATATATATATATATATATTATATTATATATATATATTATATATATATATATTATATTATATATATTATATATATTATATATATATTATATATATATCAGGTGTATGACCCACACACGTTGGGGAATCTACCTGTAGCATCCAGATTGTAGGGTGAATTTAGCCACATTTCTGGAGACAAATCAACCACAAGGGCATTTTTTATGTGCATTACTGAAATACGCCCACAATGTTGACAAGAAGAAGACCTGAGGAATAGCAAGGGATTTTTACGTATGGGTTTGCATGAAAACAGGGTACTCATGCATCTGCTGGTCTGTCATCTTTGAAGTCTTTACCCCTTCAAACATTGACATATTGGGGTGTTCCCAATTTTCAGACAGGCCCAAACACTGCAATTATCATATCAAGTTGATTACATGTCCACTTGCATCTCATGAAATACCGCCGTTAAAATGGTTGGTGTTTGTCTTACAGATAATGACTGACGTGTAAACATAATAAGCAATCGCAATGATTGTACGACTCAACCAAGGTTTGACTCGTTCTAGCAAATGAATCAACACAGCGATCGAGGTAGACTCACAGCCCGCACACCTGACAAAGAGCCACAAACAACAATCAGATTCCACAGTCTTAGGTACAACATATACATACAGTATGATATCCAACGCCGACTACTATATATACAATATGTACCGTATTGTACATTACATACATACAGTTGTCCATATCAGCTGCTGTCACTCGGACACCAAAAAATGTTGCATGAGTTTTGGATAGTTTTGGAACACCCCACTTATATATACTTATATATCTAAATGTACTCAACACATGTAAACAGAAATTCAGCAAATTTGCAGCGTCCTCTGGCCCCTGAAGATTCATGGCACCTTGGCTTTGCCAAGTTCAGCTTGTTGTTGGGCCAAAGCATCCACTTCCGCTACCACCTACGACGCTTGAACAAGGAGACAGCTTAGATAGATCTACGGTATATCCTTGCTCTTGGGATACATGTATGTATAGAGATATACATCTGTATATGTATATACATACATGGACAATGGATATGTGTATTTATACATGGATATATACACATCATCACGTGTATATATATATATATATATGTATACAAACTATTACATTACATGTTCTATAATGGATATTGTTCTACAATGGATATATAATGGATATAATATTCTACTAATACAATAAATAGTAAATACAAACACATATGTATATATATATACATATACATGGATATTATTCTACAATGTAAGTATTTGTATGATCTCAAATCCTTTCAGCCAGCAGGATCAGCCTGAAGCTTCAGCTCCTCCACTTTCGATTCAACCTCAAGGCCCAGGGTCCATGGCAACGGGATATTTCTATGGCAACAGTGGTCCAGGTGCACCAAAAATACGACATGTGAACAGGGAAATCACCTGGTTTGATTGACTCAACACCTATAGAAAAAAGTATAACATCCGCCCAAAATGGAGAAAAGTAACTTGTTGATCCAAAATTATGTTGTCCAAAATCATAATCCAAAATGATCAAAATACCTTTCGGTTCATGTTGTCCATTTCACTGCGGGGATTTTCGCGGCTGACCTCTCTGTTTGCTGCAACTCTTTTCTGGTCAGTGCTGAAAAATCCATAAAAAGGATTGATATTGGTGATTCATATATTGATGGGACTTGAAGCTTATGGGTATTTTTAAGGATATTTTGTTGATGGTTGATTTTTTGGGAAACCTCTGAGCCACCAACATCGGAACCATCCTGCCCAGCATGGCCATCCAGGGTCGAGACATACCACCAAAAACACGACCCTTTGCAAGCCATGGCGTGTGGAGGACCCCGAAAAAGATCATCAACCACTGTTATCTTAGAGCTCAACTGTTTTTTTTCCCAGAGGTATACTGGTTGGTGGTTTTAACCATCTTGAAAAATATTGGTCAATGGGAAGGATTATCCCATATATTATGGAAAAAACATGTTTGAAACCACCAACCAGTATAGAAAACCATTTCTGTCTCCAAAATCCCCCAACAAAAGCATCAACTGAGATTGCCATCCCCTGATTCGCCGTGCCAATCCCTCCACCTTGCTGCTTTTGCTCCGGACCATCTGCTGAACCTAGCGATTTGAAAGCGATTCGAATGCGGTCCATGTGGTGAAGCAGACAAATGACCCACGCACGCTTTCACAGTGTCTATATGATATGTATATACATATACATACACCATATGTTGTATTATATATACATATATACTTGATAGTCCGTGTAAAATCTTTTAAGTGGCTAAATCTTCAGAAATTCTTTCTCGAAATCAGTTGTATCGATCTTCCATTAGGCCTTGCTGAGTTCCGTCTGATGCGCACGTAGCTCAGTTAACTCCTGAGAGACCTGGCCAAGTTCCGTGGCTTCGGGGGAAGGAATTCGCTAGATGTGGTTCTTTATATCTGGTTTTGACATCTAACTAGGCCCTTCCCCCTAACATTTTATGAAACACTCCCTAGAAACCATGGTGGATGCAGGGGATAAACAAATCACACAGTTTGGCAGCATTTAAGAGGTTTTGATAAAATAACTATTATATTAGGGGCATGGGACTATGGATATGTCCATTAAATAGACCTAATTGTTGACCCACTTGCAAAGCAAGTTGGCTAAGTAAAGAGCACCACTTTGTACATGGATTCAACCCCAATTCATGGCATGTTCTAGCAAAGGAATATGGTGATCAATCATCATCAATCATCATAATTTTCTAGGGTGCCCCATGGTGCCCCCTCCTTTATCAGATACACCCAACAAAAAGGGATATGGACATAAGATGGACATATCACATATCATCACATATCATCACATATCTATCATCTCAAGAGAAATGGGATCAAAAGCAATGTTCACTCACACATTGGGGAAACCTTTCTTTTGGGGTATCACTTAGTCGGACATTTCCCCTTTAAGACTTTTCTCCTCAAAAGGAGGCATTGTCCACGGAGTCCCAAGGTCATCATTGTCATCGCCACCAGTCAGTACAGTCGAGAGGAACATAGGAAACATAGGAAAAGCTTTGTCTGCTGTATGGTATCAAAAGGAATTTCAGGATCCAACAGATGGAGGTACGTTAGTACCATATTTTTGGCCATATTTTGTGGGGATATTCCCTGAAATTTAGGCCTGAAAAATAGGCCTTATATATGTAGGTACCTCCAATTTAGGTTCCTGAAATGACCATTGATGTATGGTACCCAACAAAAAATGATGACATGTTCCCATCAAACTTTTGCCATTCTGATGTGTGTGAAATTCCTATATGTTTTTTTAAGCAAACACACATGTATATGTTGGATGATTCCATTTTTGGGGGGTCAACAAAAAATAGCCTTACCTTTGGTGAACTAACATAGCCATGGAAAATCACCATCTTGATAGGTAAATCATCAAACTAAATGGTCCAGCTATACCACAAAATCATCCATATATATATATATATATATATATCCATTTTCTATAGCCATGTTGGTTCACAGGGCAGAGTTCCATTGCTTCATCCAAAAAAGGGGCTCTACCTGCGAGGCTAAACTGTTCACACTCTTCTCCAGCTCCTGGAGGTTGGGTGGAGAAAATCGCTGGGAGCCATGGATCGGGACTCCCCCCGTTTGAATGGTATCTATGGGTGATCAAAAAGCCGGATGAGAAACTCAGTTTTTGGTCTAAACTAGACATATGTGTGAAGTAGGGGAGTCCTGTAAAACGATGGATTGATTCTTGTTTTCATAGTGGTTGAAGGGGTTCCTGTAATTTCTTCACCAGAGAAAAAAACTGCAACAAACATAGACTTAAACCCTTACGTCCCAAACCCAGACAAGACACATGAAACGAACCATTTTTGAACATACTTGAAGGGGCTCCTCCCAAAGTTTTGCTCGAACCAATTCCCGAATAAACAAGTCCCACGACCTAAATAAGCCAACTCGTGCAAAATATACACCTCCAAATCACCAACTAACCAATACTTACCATCATTTTTGGTCTGGTCCTTGTGAGGTTATTCTACTAAAAGCCGAACTCTTCATACTTTTCACGGTTCGAAGTGTTTTTCAAATGACTTCCCTTAAACACACTCCGAGGGAGGTATTGAAATCCCCAAACCCAACCAGCAGTTCCAAGCTGGTCTCCTGCGTGTCGACCTTTCCCTTCAATCCAACCTGCCAGATATGCCATGGCCATGGTCAAGTTACCAGGAATCATTGGAACCAGATGGTCATCTCAGAACTCCTGTCGGAGGCAAAAAAAATCCATGCATGGATGACCATCCCCCAGTAGAAATTTACATCAAAGATTTGACCAATCAAAGTTACATAGTTTTGACCGTGACAAAAAAGGACTGAACAAAAAAAGGTCTCGCCAAAGAGAAGAGTACCAAAGAATTGTTTTTTCGATTTGAAGTGACAAATCTGGAGTTTGATCTCAAAACAAAAACGGGCGCAGGTCCTCCCATGACTTTCCGTTCAAGAAAAAAGGTTGGAACCAGGCAGAAAGTGGATGGTCCAGGCTAAAAAATACGTGCCATTTCGAAGGTTCACGGCTGGATAATACTTTTTTTGACCCACAGCCAAGTCTGAGCATCTTTAGTCCCTGATGATTCCCGATCCCATTTTGTATCTTGCATTCATGTTTTTCCAAAGTGACTAGATGTATCTTGGTTAAAAGCCAAGTTGAAAGGGTTTTGGCTGCTAAATTTTCGCATGTTCGTTCCGTTTTTGCTGCTTCAGTTCCCCATGTGCTGTATTCCTTTTTGATGCACTCTTATTGATTCAAGGTTGAAGTTCCATGGCTTATCCTAGATAGCTGGTTAGGTCGCTATATTCCACGTACTAAAGTACCGCTTCACTAGTTGTTTTACCTCCCTTTTGGACAGCAACATTCATATTCATCATATCTTGGTTAAAATTATTAAAGGCGCCATGACTTTCATGATCATATGTTACTTTTTTATTGGATCCAATCTCCATCCAAGCTAGTTTCACCAGCTGAAACCACCGAGTAGGATTTTGGCCTTGCTGATGAGCTGCTGGTGTCTGGTGAGCTGCTCCAGCTCTTCAGTGACCTTTTCGGCTTGATCTAACTGAGTTCACCAGCAAAAAATAGGGATGTTTATGGCCTTGTTTATGGCCTTGTTTATGCTTATGGCCTTGTCTATGGCCATGTTGATGGATGTTTATAGTCCATGGATGTCTAGAGTTCAATGCTTGACTTTACACGGGCACTTTTTTTGGGATGTATAGTTGATTTACAGATATCGTGCCAACAAGTAATGGAACTATACAGGGATATGAACAATAAACAATGCTACAATGTGGGGCCTCTTGATGACAGACAAGTTTGGATTATTTCTCTGGGTGGGTAGGGTATAACTACATGAACCAACAATGGGATATCAACAGTCATGACTCAGTAATGGAGATTCCCACTATCTGACTACTGATCATGGCTGACTTCACCAGCAAGCTAACTGGCTTTGTTTCACGTGGTAAATTCTATGGTTGATGGTAGATATATTGACATAGTTCATGGGGGGTTATAAACCAACAAGCATAACTGGGGGGGGGACCACTTGTGGAAACCACGATTCAAGAGGTCACCGTATAGCTCGGAGTATCAAACGTGGCTGGGAAATCCAGAAGATTCAATGGAGGTTTATAGCCGGACAAATCCTGCATAAATGGATGGTTTTCCATTGCAATGTTTGATGAGGGTACATCATAATTAGATGATATGTTATGATAATCAGTGCAATTAACATTGGGATGTTACAACAATTTTTGAGGATGTTGCTTTACAGTCTTTTTTTTTGTAGAAATTATTATCCAATGAAAGGGCCTTCCAACATGTACATGGACATCCTGCTGAACTTTATTGTGCCAACAAGATGATCAACCAGGAATGGGCATTCAATCAAAGAAAGTCGGTAAGTTCCATCATAATTTCCCAACCTCAAGAGTTTGGGCATTTTGGGCTGGTTACCGAAAGCTAACATTATTTCAATTTGTTTCTAGTGACATCGCAGTGAGGCCCTGATTATTCATCCAGAACCATGGCAGAAGGCCTGGCAAAAGAAATGTGGATAAACAACTGGGAAATTTCAGTTAGCTGTCCTTTCAAATCATCCCAAATAGAGGTATACATAGGATAACAAATAAAAATCCTCAATTGAGGATGGTTCATCGATTTATTATTGTGTTTACCTCATTACATTCATGTATAAATTCTGACGTATCAAGATCCGTTATGCGCATCTCATCCCTATGCTACCCTGCGAGGGTTTCGGGTTCTTTGAGTTGGGAAAATGGACACAAAACAATGACACCCCAGGGGATCCATGCTCAACCCCCCAAGCTAGAATTCAAAGTTTCAGATCCTATTGATTTCAAGTAATGTGGGTAAAACAATAATAAACCATCTCCCAAATCACAATAAATTGGTTGTATAAACCATTCCCAAATGGGTGGTTTATTATTGTTTTACCCACATTGTTCCCCAAAGTTCAGATATTCCCAACCCCAACGAGCAATGAGACCTGCAGTCGTGTGGCCAAACCGAATCAGCTGCAAAGGTCGGGCCCAAAATTCATATCTGGGAGGCCCGTTCTGTCCGATGCTCTCCTCAAGTTTTTCATCCAGACCCTCCAAGAACTCCCAAGAACCTATAGAAATATCTAGAAATCCAATGAAATTAGCCGTTTCATGGCAATTCATGGGATTTTTCATGCCACCCGGAGGCTCACCCCACCTGTTTCTGCAGCTCGTGCACGCGGTTCTCCAAGGTCTTGGGGTTCGCTTCGGGACGAGCCCCAGGAGGCAAGCCCTGCAGTTCTGCACTGTCAGCAGCCCAAAAAAAAAAACGAAAAAAAAAAAACAGCAAACATGGGGGAATTATATGGAATTATAGTAGTTACAATAGTTGATTTGACCATGAAACATGAGGAATGATATGTAGTTCCATGTAGTTACTATAGTTGATTTGCGACAGCTAAGTTGGTGCACGTTTAACTGGGTTCACTAGAATTTATGGTTGATGTATTGACATAGGTCAAGAGGTTGTGGACCAACAGATTCCCAACAAACATAACTGGGCGGCAGCACTTTGTATGATGTGTGTTGCGGCTTCCGGACCCCGCATAGGTTTGTGGATGGACATCTCCAGTTTGTGACCTTTCTTCCACTTAGAAATTGAAGAAAAAACGACCTTGGCTGATCTTAGATACTCTAAAACTTGCACTTACCTGCAGGGCAAGACATTGTCCATACTCCACTTTGCCGGACAGAAAACACCTACCTTCCAACAAAGGTCAGACGGTCTACCATGGTCTACCCACTTGGACAATCAACACTGAAGCTAATGGCGTTCTAGATAGACGGAGTATCTCATCATGGAATCAACTGAAACCATGTGGTGCCCCCACGGGCCCACGTCCTTGGCGAAGTTGGCAAACACTTCACTAGATTCAGTGTCGGGCCAAGGGGGATGACTTACAACCACAGTTCGATGTTGGTTTCAAGCTGGGTTAACAAGGGTTTATGGCAGATATGTATAGATATGTAGCTACGCGTGAAAACTCATTGGACCAACAGATTGAAGCCGAGGTTTAGTTATAACACGTCATAACCATCCAAGTATTGGGCTACCCGTTGACCCACGCGCCGCGCCTCTATTCGCGAGGCCAATTTCCTCAAAGATACCTGGGCTCGCCGGGGCTGGGATATTGACATACAGCTGTGTAACCTTGGCCCTGCAAAATGCCAGCTTGTGAAAATGTCTATGAATAGCATTGAATACCTGTACAATGCTATAGAGATATCCATGATCTTTGTCTAATGTGGGAACAAGTCATGGACCTGCCACACAAAGGTGTACCCGCTGTCAGGAGCCCCCAAACGATGACCGCATTTTTTTGAACCAAAATCCCAATGTCACCATCAAAGTATTTGTAAAGATGGGCCAACACAGTAAACACATGAGGTAAACAATTATTTGAGGTGTTTTAGTGAAGGTTTATAAGATATACGTTTTTGTTTTATACAGAGGCATGCATAGCCGCTAGCCTGAGCTTTTCGGGATGTCAACACGAAAAACCCTGGCATCGATCCAACTCAGTGGTTCTCAGGGCGAATATTGCAGGCTTTTCTTGTTGAATGGCCAGACGTTTTTTTTTCTATCCATTCCCCGCTCAATATTCCATTCCATACTGATTTCTTGTTGCCCAATAATTTTCAGTACTTGTTGGCACCGTTCCCATGTGAGACATTTTTGCCTGGTTATAATTATATAACTAGCATCTTCCTTCTTTCGTCGGCAACAATACTATGCTTGAACATTCGTCTCAGCAATTTCGGGTGTTTTTCTTGTCAAGTTGTCAAATACAAGTTTTGGTATTGCTTCAGAACATGGTCAAACAACAATATATATAACTTATATAACCTTAACTTGTATTGACATTGGTGTTCCCCACAGTTCATAGTTTATTATCCACCTGCCGGGTGAAGGTTTCTAGATTTTAAGAAAGATGCAACTCCTCCTCTTCCTTCCTCCTTTCTTCACTCGCTGTCATCACTCCCTGTCTTCATTCTGCACTGTAGAGTGAGCGCTAGGCACCATATCGCCAGCTCCTGATTCTGCGCCCGAACACCATATCAATATCGCCAGCTGGACCTCAACGCCATATCGGTGCTGTTGGCACGCCTGGACCCGAACGCCAGAAAGAATGCCAAACAGAATGTCAGAATAGTTTTTTTCCTGAAATGGCTATACAATTATATCCCATAATATATATATATATATATGTGTGTGTGTGTCATTGGCGCACCACAATTTTGAAGGAATATCCCCCTTCATTGTGCTTGGCATTCGCCAAGGCATTTTCTTTTGGCATCAAGGAATGCCCAAGGAATGCCCTGAGGTACAGGATCCGCCCCAGTCATTGACACATGCCACACCATGCATTGCACAGATTTCGGTGAGGCCATGGGACATGAAGTTGCTGGGAGGCGGTGAACTTCTTCAATTCATTTTTGCATCGCCGCAGCGAATGCTTCAGCCAGTGCGACAGCCAAACAATATGTGTGTGTGTGTCAGTGTGTACACATATGAAATATCCCGAGCATATAGACCCATGTTATAGCCATTATATATATATATATATATCACTATATATCCCCATTTATAGATGATTTTTGCCTATGACATGACCTTTTGCGACCCCTCAATCTCGCCTGCAGGTCTGCCACGTCCGAATGCACGCCCCTTAGATCGTTTTGGCAGGTCCTCGGAATGGCGGCGGAACGTCCGCACCCTAAAATGGATGGTTTATAGTGGAAAATCTACCCCCATTTTTGGAAACCTCCATTATGAACTATATCAACTATGGGGATAGTCATCAGTAATTAGTGGTATTAACCAACCAAGTATGGTGATATAATGATGATATGATGATAATACTGGTGGTGTAAGGGTGATCTAATATGTGCAACTGGTACCATGGTAATATGATGATATACCGTATACCCACGCTTAATTTAAGATAGCTATGAGAAACCACTATTTTAAATTGGTAAATCAAATCATCTAAAAATTGGTCATTTTCCGCTGTTATGCAGTTTTGCAACAACCGGAGAGTCTCACCTCTCGAGACGCCGAGACCTGTGTCCATTCAACATGCATAAGAATCCTCGGTCCTCGAGTTCAATTCTACATCCCACTAGGTGGTACTCCCTATAGTGATGTTACATGATGTTACATGTTGGATTATAACACCCATCTAAGCCATCTAACTATGGATTTAATCACCATAAACCCAACAATTCATCGACTTGTCTTAGCCATTTCGATCGTGTCCTGGCCAACGTGTACGCCTCGTTCTGATCCTGGCCAACGTGTACGCCGGAATCACTGGACCGATTAAGGGGGGTTTCCTAAAATGGGGGTACCCCAAAATTGACGGTTTATACCCTCTGGTAAACTGCTCCATAACTATGGAAAATCACCATTATTAGTGGGTAAATCAACTATTTCTATGGCCATTTTCAATAGCTATGTTAAATTACCAGAGGGTAGTGGAATCTCCATCTATAAATGGATGATTTGGGGTTTTCCCTTTTGTTGAGGAAACCTCCATATCTAAAAATACGAAGATAGCACAATTCCAGCCAGGTCTGCTTCCTTTCTTAGGTGGTACAGTGGCACAACGATCTTGACACCAGAACCACTAAACATCCCAAGAATCGACCGATGCCTCCCTGGCAGGTCTCAACGAACATTGTCACCTAAGGACCTGGCCCTAGACATATCATGGTCTTTGAAACCTTGAGCTTTTGATGGTCATATGTCAATCGTTATTTTCTGGTTGGTGGTTTTAACATGTTTTAACCATCTTGAAACATATGAAAGTCAATGGGAAGGATGACATCCCATATATTATCTGCTTATTTTCTACTTGGTGGTGCAATAACCATCTTGAAAAATGATGGAGTTCGTCAATGGGTTTCGGATGACATCCCATATATGAAATGGAAAATAATCCAGTCATGTTTGAAACCACCAAGCAGTGATTATTAACAATCATGTTCCAAACCACCAACCAGTTCTGTATCCCCAAACATAGCGGGCTGGTCTCACTGTCGAAGCGTCTGGTACTGGTGATATCCCATGATATCCCCTGACTGGTCATAGGTCTGATAATGGCAGATACTTATCTACTTACAGCATGACCATCTTAGTAGGGAAAATGATGACTAAGCAGTTAAGCATCAAAATTTGGGGTAACCTATTTTGAGACAAACCCATATCAATATTATGTATTTGCTTCTGTCGATACTCATTGCTTGAATGCCCAAGTCATGGTTGCATGGTGAAGGACCCTGCTGATGCCCACAACCCATTGGATTCGGCCACGTTATCACAAAGGGATGTGACCTGTATCCATTGTTGACTACGCTTTGCATCAGTGTTGCTTATATTCCAAATATAACATACCTGCTCGCGTGGCAAATATCAATGCGCCTGCTTTTCATATCCTGACATGTTGGCTGCGTCTATCCTTGTATTGATGCTTGCATCCACATGAATCTTGGCAACATCTCCGTGTCCGTCTGCCGGTGAATCTGTGCTGCTCGACTTCGCTTGTTTGATTCAATTTTCACTACTAGCTGCTCTCCCCATATTATAATCATATGTGCCATATAACTTTAGATGCGATCAATCACCTGCAAAGAGAGCAATAGATCCTGAAATTGATAACCAACATGAATATCCCCAGAAAGAAATAGATCCTGCAACTGGGTTTGTCTGGAAAAGAATTTATATAAAGTGCCAGTTTCCCCAATTCAGTCATATTCTGTCACATTCTGTCACAATGTCCACATACCTACCGTCTTTTTGCCTACAATGTGGGGCCCCCGGTCGATTGCTTGCAGCAATTAAATTTTACTATAATAAGTAGATATCATTAGGGTCTCATGAGGGGATTTCCCCCAGTGAACCTCGTGAAATTCACCACTCACCACCTTTACTACCCTAGCTTTTTGGGGTTGTAATGGTGGATTTTCCGTAGTTACCCTCCAGTAAATTAGCATAGACCCTGCCAGATGGGGGTTGAAAGACTAGTTTCCACTATAAATTGGTCAGTTTCAGGGTCTATGTTAATTTACCAGAGGGTAATAGCAGTTAAACCCATCGAGTTTACATCGCCATCGAAGTCCCGTGCGAAGGTCCAACCTCGCCTCCGCCATGAGCTCCTCACGGACGGCCTCGGAGGCTTCTTCTGAGGCCTGGGACGACCAACGTCGCAATCCTCGATCGACAGGTTGTGACAGGTTGTGACAGGTTAGATTCACCACTATTCATGATTTATAATGATGTATACATCATGTGTATATACAAATATATATTGTTGGATAGGGTTATATGATATATTTCATGATAAGTTTCATTGTATTCAAACTAAACATCATATATTATGATTTCATTGTTTCTATCTTGTTGGGGCTTGCTATAACTGATTTTGCTGGGAGATTGATCTAGTCTATAATATCAATTGAATAACAACGACCAAAAATTCATGCCACACACGTCGCACCTTATTTAAACAATGGCTGGTTCAAACATTGGAGATTCCTCCAAAAACATATATATATACACATATAGCATTACATACAGTAGCAAATTTCTACAAGAAATCTAGATCTAGGATGACATCATCTAATTTACTATGGAGAAAAAGCTATAGATCTAGGATATCTACCTCCAAAATCATCACCTTCCATAGCTCGTGTGGAGGCCCCGGACATCTACCATCGCCCGCGCCCGGCCTCCACCCTTTGCAAGGCATCATCCAGGTCTCTCCGGAGCTCCTGTGGCGGATGATGCACTAAAAGACATCCCAAAGAATGGGATTTTAACCATTTTATCGGTTAAAATGTTATATATGATATATATATCGGATATATATATATATATATATATATATTGATTGCATTAATGCATCTATCTGATATGTTTACCTATCCAATATATCTGATATTTTAGCGGATGCAGTTTATATACATATATATATAGGATTAACATGTTTTTCTAGGTTGGATTCATTTTTACTGTATATATTCTGGAACCTCAAGCTTAGATTAAGATATTCAGCCAGCAACACTGTGATGTTGTGATATGTTCATCTTCTGTATTCATCACCAGCAGTTTCCCATTCTTAGTACCCTCTGGTAATTTAACATAGCTATTGAACATGGCCATTTATAGCGGATTTTCATGGATTTTCCCATTAAAAATGGTGATTTTCCATAGTTATGTTAGTTTACCAGAGGGTATGGAACATGGATCCAGGATCCAGGAAGAGCCGTTTTTTGTGATTACCAGTCAAGGTCCAGTGCATCGATAAACCCGGGGGATTCTCCGAGGACAGGTTTCCAGTCGGCCGTGCCATCTTCGACCATCAAAAGGGTCTTAGGGAAATGACTGCGGTGAAACCATCAAAATAGACTGGGAGCCAGCATCTTTCTGATACAATTTCAAGTCAACCTGTTTGAGTAGAAAAATATGAACATCTATGTTGGCCCACTCTAGGGTGAACAAAAAGATGTGCCTTTCAAACCCGATCTTTTTTGCTACTCAACTCAAACGAGGGTAGCAACCAACATCGGAATGGTATAGGAATGATTACAGATTGAACCCTTGAAGCCAAACAACTTGAGCAGAGTATATAGCGAGTGGTTGATAGTCGTTCCATTGACCACTACAACAGTGAACCCCCGTATGCTGACGCGGTACACATACACACATACTGACCATGTCAAGGTAACGATGGTGGCTTTGGCTATGGCTGTGAATGAATCAAACCCCTATTGTTATCTATTGTTGAGTTCATGCTAAGTCTAATCTTTTCATGAACAGCTATACAACATCTATTTAACAACATTTCAGCAATATCGTTTATCACATGCATATCCCAATATTGATGGTTAAATTTCAAATCCGATATACCCTCTGGTTATTCAACATAGCCATGGGAAATGACCCATTTATAGATGGTTTACCGCTTAAGAATGGTGGATTTTTCATGATCTTTCCATGGCGAACTGTTAAATAACTAAATAACCAGAGGGTAAATAACTTATTGACAATCGGGGTTATTATATGATATTATTACTATCCAGTAAATTAACATAGACCCTGGTAGATAGGGGTTGGAAGATTAGTTTCCTCTAACAATTGGTGATTTTCAGGGTCTATGTTAATTTACCAGAGGGTAAATATATGGTTCAAATATCAATACTTTTTATATCCATAAGCCAAACGATCCCAAACGTGGCCTCAGTAGTTCTTCCGATCTTCACCATCTTCGCGGTCAGCTTCTCGATCTCCTCCACCTTGGGTCAGGGTAATGGGAAGCCAACTGAGAGACCAGCCTGAAGCCATGTTCGACCCCTTTTAACCAGGATTTCAACATCTTTTAACCTTCAAGTTTCATAAGTTCCATTCATTTAGCAATTATATATAAGTATACCCTAAAATCTAAAAGATATGTTTTTTCTCAGCTCCATCCACTTAAAGTACCCAGAGAATTTTTTGGGCAACTGGCAGGCACAGGGCGAAGTTAAAAATGCTGTCACCGAACGGTGAAGAGAGTTGCTAACTAAGGATATGACAGCAAACTGACGATGATAAATGTATGATAAAATAAATGCATTATACATGATGATACATGTACATTGTGATTTAAGAAACACAGACATACACTAGATTAACATATACTAACATTTATCAATATATATGTTCATATATCGATATATATATATATATATAATTATATATATATATCAACTATACAATCAACGGAATTTATTTTCATACTGAAGAGCACTTTATTGAGCGTGCCCAATGAGCAACAAAAACGGTGAGATCATTGTGAAGCAAATGCCTTCATCCTGCTGTTTTCTTTTTTCCCCAAGGTTACAACTGGTGGACCCCTAAACAAAGCCAACAAATCAGCAACACACATGGTTTAGTGGGTTTATCATGGTTTATCATGGTTTATCATGGTTTATCATGGTTTATCATGGTTTATCATGGTTTATCATGGTTTATCATGGTTTATCATGGTTTATCATTGTTTCATGGAACATGTATAGCTTTCTTTCCATGGAATGAACAAAAATGTGTGTGAACCCCCAGGACCTTCGCTCTCAGATCTTTGAGACTAGGACCTTTTCCAACAGCTGCTTCTCCACATCCTGCAGTTCGGAAGGAGTTGGATGGAATGAAGATTGACATTTTTGTGCAAGTTGAAGATTGAGATAACTTACAATAACTTACAATAACTTACATAAGATTGAGATACTTAGTTGACTTTAGTTGGATGATATCCTTAGCTACAGTAAGTTGGTTAACTAAAGTAGCTTCACAACCGTGTTTTCGATGCGTGCCCCTGGCGCGTCACCGGAGTCACCGGTCACCTTCTGGGGCTGAGATGTCTCACAAGAAATTTCTTACAAACCATGGAATAGCCAGTGAATCTCAATCATTTGCGGATTATTTTGAATTTCAACTTGGGCTTCATGACATTTCATGACATTTCATGACATTTCATGACATTTCATGACAGAAAACGGCGATTTATTGATCTATTTTTGATATGTTTGCACATCTTTGTTTTAATCGTTTCAGGGAGTCATCGCGGCCCAAGTTATAAAGAGAACGAGTTTCAGGGGCACACGCAGAGTCAACCCCAATTGAGAGGTTACAGTAATCCTAGTCCCTCTCAATTGGGGATATGTAAGAGAATCAATAGTCAATTGTAAGAGAATCAGTTGGACTATTGGGTGATCATCTATTGGGGTGACTATTGTGTCAAGATAATTCTGGGATGATCATGTCCCCTAGTGCTCCAAACACCCCAAAGACAAACCCCAAGTACAGTCGAAGTTGTTTGGAGCTGTAGGGATCGAAACAAATGGGACCATCATCCAACCTTGGGGGAAACCGGGTACTCCATCACGTATTTTTCAATTGCCACTTGGGGGCCGTACATTCCCTTTAATAATAGGCCAAAGTGCTACCCCGTCCCCTTTGAATCTTGGTTTCTGGTGGCCCAATGCAATTTCTTTCCCCCCCATCATCAAACCTAGCAGTTCTTGTAGTTAGGAGTCCCAAAAAAGACAGAAAAACAATATTTCCAGGTACCCTGTGGTAATTTAACATAGGTATTGCAAATGGCCATAGAAATAGTGTATTTACCCATTAATAGCATGGTGATTTTCCATGGTTACTGTATGTTAGTTTACCAGAGGATAGTTTCATGATGTTTTCCCTATCATTGGTGTCCCTTTTTGGGGGGTGCGCATGGCTGCGCCACACCTCCACGTGTCGCGCCATCTCTTCGACTCGGGGCACCAATGTGGCGTCCTGGCCGAGGATGTGGGGAAATAGATTGGATCAAGCAGCAAAAATACAAGGTTTGGGATAAAAGCGCCATTTTGGACATGGATTTTGCCAGCGATCTTTTTCGGAGGTTGCTATACTCCTATAATTTCACGCTGTGCGGAAAATCAGCTTCCAAATCCAATATCTTTGGGGTTCCATCTTAAATTTGGGGATAAGTTCGTGATGTTTGAACATTTTTTAAAGCAACACTTGGCGAGATAAACCAACATGAACCAAGTAACAACGGGCTGGGATTTTCACAACTGCACAAACAATTTTGAGAACTTCAAGAAACACATGCGTATGTCTGAACATATGGGATACGCACTCACAATAAACAACTATTTTATGGAGAAAATGATGATAAGCCAGCGATAAAATCCGGGTTTTCCCTGAAATCTTCAGACAAACCCAAATAGATAAATATAATTTAACCAGCAATCTACATGGAATTCACCAAACAAGTCATGGACACGTCACCAATGAACGGGATGTACTGGACGGGTTAGTTTGCAATCTGCACAAACAAACAGGCATGAATGGTCAACGCAGCCTGGCTGCATGTGACGTAACATATGTTTTACCAAGGAATAGGGATTCAACCAGTCACAGCTGTGGTGATCACAAAAGCATCTCATGGGGATAGCAGCAACTCCTTTTTGCCAATTTTGAGCCCAAATGGTTGTCTGGTTGGTGGTTTCAATCGATCTGAAACATATGAGTTCGTCAGTTGGGATGATGACATTCCCAATATACGGAAAAATAAAAATCATATTCCAAACCACCAACCAGGGTGGTTCAGTTTTGGCACCAATTAGAGCCATTGTCTTTCGACATGATCATTTTGAGACATGGACAATGGATATCTTCGACCGATTGGAGACGACAGAAAATGCTTTCCGCTACATCAAATTGGACTGGGTTGAAGCCTCAAAGATTGGAAGTAAATTACCCTCTGGTTATGTCAAAATAGCTATTGAAGCCATGGCCATAGAAATAGTGGATTTTCCCCTAAAAAATAGTGATTGTCCATAGCTATGTTAAATTACCAGAGGGTATCCAACAGTGACTTGCATTTTTCTGATCTCCTGATCATTCCAAACACAAACTTCAGATAACTTCAGTGGCTTTCACCGGTTCACCGTAAAACCAGGCTGGGCTACCTGGGCTATGGATCCAAAGCCTGATTCCGAACATCAAATCGCTGGCAATTCTTTGATCATCCTGATATTACCAGCTGCTGTATTCAATGCTACCGCAGATGGATGCATTTAGATTTGGTTTTTTGATTCTTCTGCTCTCACATGATGTCTCCAGGAATTGAAGAATTCACACCCCTATGATAGCAGTTTGCACCAAACATTTACTGATGATGTGTCTCGATTCCATCATTGTCCATCATGTTAGTCAAATATGATATACCGATCATGTGTCGGTCATATCCGAATATAAGACCTTTGGCGAAACGACATGAATAATTTTGGAATCAATATGTAAGTCGTAAGTTGTAAACATACTCTTGAAAACTGTTTTGAAAACAGTCGCAATTTTGGCAACGTCCAATATCGTTAAAACCACCAGCCACTCCCTCCTTCGCCACTGAAATGGAAACGATCCGTCCTCCTTTGGCCCTCCACCGGAGCAGCCCTGCAAATGATCCATCGCAGGAACTGCTACTGGTTTCATCGATTGCTACCAATGGGTTAAACAACTTCCTTAATTGATCTATGACACCAGTAGCCGTAATCTATGTTTCACCGGGTTTTTTTGGTAGTTAATTTGAACAATTCAAAGGCTTTACTTCCAAATGATCCGCTTGGAAATTCCAGGAACTGACAAGTTTCAATTATCCATGGAAAAAGGCTCCCCCGCTCTGTTAGAGGACAGCTACTTGACCTCCATGCGAGTACTTCTGGGCAAATAAAGGCGAAGGAAAAGAGGATTCAATTCATTTGCATTGATTTGCATATTTTGCAAAGTGGTGTCATGAACCACGCATGGAAGTTGTTTAGTTCAGAAATCAAAAATAGCAAATGCCAAATCCAAAGTACGAGTAGATACTGACGCATACTGCACCCAAGACCATGAAAACAGTGGATTTTGCCAGCCCCATAAGTTGGTTCAGTTGCCTGTAACACGAACGTGAAGCGCCATCCATCCTACACTGCCTACACTCCTGGATGTCATCAGAAGAATCAACTTGACATTTGGAAAAACATGTTCCGCAACCCGGCCTGTTTGACCTTCCAGCATTGTTCTTTAGACCCACCTTATATCCTGAAACCTTCCAACAAGACTATCCTTACCATGTCTGGTAAAATCCATGACAGAATCCATCAAATACACAACAAAATCCATCAACCTTCATTTGACACAGGTGGTTCCCTGCAGTATCCCTATTACCAACTGTACCATTTATTCTGGCTGCAATATCATCATTCACCAATCTGAAAATAGCTCGAAAGTTTGGCAATTTGGGGACAATTGCCCATATATAAACCATCATTCCAGTGACGTTTTTTGGTGAGATCATTATGATTCATCCAGATATATATATATATATATATATATATATCAAAAAAACTGTTCATCCCATTGTATATTTACGTCATACTTCCATCTTTGCTATAACCAATGTTGGACATGTACCTATTTTCTATCCCCATCATAAAATCTGGTGAATCAAGTGAAAGCCTTCCCATTCTGAACCCATATTTGGCGCACCTTGGCCACGCTCTGCTGGAAGATTTTGAAGCGCTCCTCCTGAAGCGCCAAGAGATCTGCCTTGATTTCATCGCGTAGCATGTGCACCTGCGCCATGGGTCAAGACATGGGTCAAGACATGTGGAGCGTTGGCCAAATTGGACCAATCACGAAATCACAATTGGGACATGGAACATAATTTATATGCATTTAAATACAATATATATACATATATACTTACTTATATATATATATATATTATATATTATTATATGTGTATATTATTATATGGTAAGCCCCTCATCTGTGACACCAAATCCCCCTCATCTGTGACACCAAAACCCCCCTGATTTTCCCTCATCTGCGACACCATTTTCCCCTCATCTGCGACACCATCTGGTTTTAGGGTGGGT
>Ga0126342_10005782_pt1 | contig 21730 bp, 23 predicted proteins | sample Cyp1metagenome_FD_92528 | JGI IMG/M metagenome (GOLD analysis project Ga0126342, IMG submission 92528) | Coral microbial communities from Lord Howe Island, Old Settlement Bay, Australia - Cyphastrea 1 metagenome | ecosystem: Host-associated > Invertebrates > Cnidaria > Coral ... | reverse complement strand
TGGAATCCATAATCCGCAATCTTTATCAATGAAATCCATGGAATCCATAATCCGCAATCTTTATCAATGAAATCCATGGAATCCATAATCTGCAATCTTTATCAATGAAATCCATGGAATCCACAATCCCCAATCTTTGTCAATGAAATCCATGGGATCCATAATCCGCAATCTTTATCAATGAAATCCATGGAATCCATAATCCGCACATCGAGATTTTTCATTAAGCCAAGAGTAGCGCAGAGGGTACTTGGTGGCTCACCAGGAAGCGTACGTGGTTTAGTTCACCCCAATTCCAGGGGTGAACCGTCTGACTGCAGGGGATATAAGGGGAAATTTTTAAGAATATGAGGATCTTTTTTTGATCAGCAAATGGTGATTAAAGCATCCCCACATTTGACTTGGTGCTTTTTGTGTTTTTTTTTATCCACTGCTAAGTTGATCTATTTGTTTTCCGGCCGTAAAAACTGAAAGTCTAAGTGCATGTCTATACTCCATCTAGAAAATCTACGGCGTTACATCTTCCCAGGTTTCCAGAATTGGTTGAAGGGATTGTTTGCAGGAAAACCCTGTAGCTGGTGGGTAAAAAAAACTAGGCACAATGGATTTCGCCGTAAAATTGGGCGCGTGAGATTCGGCTGAAAAAAATTGACCATATTCAATCACTCCATTGACAAGGGCAAAGATGGAGGAAATCTGAGTGACCAAAAGAGATCCTAAAATCCTAAAAAGAAACCGATTGCGCTGGACTACTATTGACTCCAGCTCCTGTTCCTTTTTGATGCGGGACTTTCCCCATCTTTGGCATTTCTATGCAATCCTTTCAAGCTTCTGAGTGCCAAATGATCTGCAAGGGATTCATTTAAGGGAAAATCTTAACTGGAAACCATGGTTCTTATCGTTGAATATACGGGTTTCGTGTGAATTTTCCAATCATCCAATTCTGGGCAACACTACACTTTTTCACAAATGGTCATTTGATACAGAAATTAGTTGATAAACTTGTCCAAGTTCGCAGCACTTGGATGTCTGTTTCGATCACTTTTCCTGACCCGCTGCTCTCTTTTATTGTGGTTGCCCCGATACCCTCCAGTAATCAAACATGGCCAAAATGGGCATTGCTGGGAAAATAATCATTAAATAAATGAAAGATTTTCCAGCAAAGCCCATGACTCATGTCATAAGAGGGTACTACTTGGATATGCATCCCACTTAGTTGTTGTAGATATTTCAGCCATGTATGAGTGGGATATCCTATGAATCAGTGGAGTTATACTGTGGTTATTAACCACTTACCAGTTATAAGTGGACATAACAAGTGGACATCTGACCGTCGTTACAGGGGTTTATTGCAATCTCCACCATTGATTCAGTACAGTAAGATCATTTCGGGCCAAGAGCTTCCGGCAACAATGGATCCAGCTGGGGAAACCGACGACTTTTTGAAGCTCACATACATCTTCTTGTGCGCGTCCTCGCTGTGCGTTGTTTCGAAAACATCCCCCGGATCTTTGCTGATTCCGCCGGAGCATGGTTCTTTGTGGAGCTGAAGATTCAGGTTCCTGACTTTGGCACTTTGGCCAGAACAGAGGTTAGTTCGGGCGGCTGCAACTTGGAGCCGGCGCCGTCAACCGACCAAAAAGTTGGTGAAATTTAGGATTCAACCAAATTCAACCATCCACGTTTCGAAAGACTACGTCGTTTTGATCCCTGCATTGTCACACATCCACATCAATTACATCGGAACCTAGGTAGCAAATCCCCACAGGGCATCTGCATCCTTGCATGGTGTCAGGATTTTTAAAAAAACAATGGGACAATGATAATGGATATACAGATACACAAGTAGTAGACATGTTACGCAAATATAGAAATATGTTAACCAACTTGTTGTGCACGTGTTTTTTTAGATTCATCAGAAAATCAAAATGTGAAACAGAGCAGGCTAACAAGAACGTGAAACATGTTCACTAAACTCGGGTCGCAATGATGTTTAGGAATCACATGTTGTGTTTTAGATGCTAAAACTGGCCCCAAGTTCCTTGACGAATCACACCCCTGCTCTTCAGCGAAAAAACATGTCGGGGGTTGCACCTCTACATTTGAAAATCCTGAACAAACATCCTCATTCTTTTGCACTCCAGGTATGGCTGCCATGGTTCCTTACACCATCCGGGGTCAGGCATCGGCGTGTATCCCCTCGTGGGATTGCCCTGAGCCGGGAGATGCCGGGAGGTCGGATCGTATCGGATGCCAAAAGTCATGGATTTTACGAGGGAAAATATGGGAAATTGATGGGTCATACCAGAAAATGTTGGAAAACTGATGATGAACGCACTAGAAAATCAAGGCAAACTGATGATTCGGAATAATGTTTGATCTATACCATTTTATAAGTGTTTATACCCCATCTAATTAGAATTAATTAGATATATATATATGTGTGTGTGTGATCGAAGGAAGTTTAGAAGTCAAACTTCCAACAATATGGACAGATGGACAAGCAGAGGTGGGAAGAGTCAGAGAAGGGAAAGGAAGAAGAGAAAAGGTCAACGTGCGTGAAAAGGTACAGTAGAAAAGTCGCGAAAGACTGTGTTTTTCCAATGTTTTATGGCACCATGTGGCACCGGAGGGTCGAAAAGTAGGATCGCTAAAGTGGCGGGTGCTGGTGAGCGATCAAAAATTGCACGCTGCTGTGGCGCGAAGCACATTTGGAAGTCTAAATGCTCAAAACACCTCATTGCCGAAGCAGTTTGGAAGTTGAGATGTCGAAAAAGTGCACGCCGTTGTGGCGCGAAGCATATTTGAAAGCAAAAATTTACAAAACACACCATTCTCAGATCACTTTTGGAAGTTCAGAGGTTCAAAAAGTGCATGGAGTTGTGGCGCGAAGCACATTTCGAAGTCAAAATCTATAAAACACACACTATTCTCGGACCACTTTTGGAAGTTGAGATGTCGGAAAAGCGCACGCCGTTGTGGCACCAAGTCATCGTTGTCTGCCACCACTGGGATGCGCATTGAAGTTGCAAAAGCCGAGCGTGTCGCTCCCCCAGTGGTGGCTTTTTTCTCTCTTTTATCCATTTTTTTCCCCCTTCTTCTCCTTCTCCTTCTATTTCCTTCATCCACTCAATGTGGATGCCCCAAAGAATGAAAAACAATGAAAAACAAAAGAGTCGGAGTCCAGACCCTACAAAAGACACGGTCGCCTGACATCCTGACAAATGAATATGTGGGGTGTAGGGTTATAGATGTATCATATAATATATCGCAGCACTAACAAAACATGGCTGGGAATCTGATGGGGAAAATCATCATCCGAAGCCAATCTGTGGGATGTTCAACGGTTGCAGCGGGGTGAAGCGCTGGAAAAGGGGAAGTCACGGGGACAAACGGAACAGAAGGAACAAACATCCGAAACTCGTAAGAAAAACGAAAATCCATTAAAGCATGGTCTAGTTTAGCGCGCACCAACCATGGGGTATGGATTTGCCCGGAAAATGGGATGCTGCCAAAAGTTCATTGAGGTCATGTTTCTTGTACATGAACTGGAAAATCCACAATGCTTTATTGACACATGATTCACATGATGAAACTAAACTGTCCACGAAACTGCTACCTAAACCACTTCCATCCTCTTGTAGATTCACATCCTCCGCTCTTCAAGTCCGAATGTTCAACCCTAGTGTTTGCGGCATTGCTGATGAGTCAAGTGCTACCCTCTGGTAATTTAACATAGCTATTGAAAATGGCCATTTAGAGTGGATTTTCCCATTAAAAATGGTGATTATCCATAGTTATGTTAGTTTACCAGAGGGTACCCAATCTGTTCTGCCGCAGGCCAGCAGGCGCTACCGGAAGAATTCCCGGACCTTGGTGACGTTGTTCGCTTCCTCCAGCTCTGTCATCTCTTCCTCCTCCAGCTCAATCAGCGCGGAGCCGGCGGAGTCTGCAGGATCGCCCGAAACATCACCCGGGTATCTGGGTTCAAGTGCTGGATATATATATATATATATTTATACATATATATATATGTATATATATATAAATGTATATATATATGTATATATATATGTATATTATATATATATGTGTGTATAAATATATATATATATACGATTTATATTGATTTATCCCCAACTTCATGGCTGTTTGACTGGGAAAAATATGCGTTTCTGAAGCATCAAGTTTGGGGATAAGCCATTGACAAAGCCCTCGACTTCAGCCAGTCCCATCTGCTCCGTGCTGGAAGATTTACCAAGCGTTACAACAAAAATGACCCAATTTCGTAGGTTAATGTAGGTTATATATATATATGTATATATATGGTACCCCCCCCCCGCCTGTCTTGTTTCTCTTTTCTTTGTTATCGACCACATACTACCAAAAAGGTAGGTATATAGGGGGGTAGCATATATATATATATATGTATACATATACATACATATATATATATATACAGATATACATATATACATATTTTAATTAACATATATGCCATGCATGATGAAGCATATATATATATATAATGGAGATTAATGGAGATGGTAAGTGGATAGTAACCACCGTGGCTTATACAGTAACTTGTATAGCCACTCACGTGTGGGACGTACCTCAATGACTGACCTAGTGAATTTACTCGTTGATCGGGATGCACCACCCCCGAATAGGCCCTGAAAAAACTGTTCAGAAAATTTCACAAATGGTTATGTTTTGACCCAACATAGAAAATGATTTAGTGAATCAGAAACCAGGTGCCGGGTCTCAGAGGCCACTGCTGTCACTTTTCAAACATTTTATAAGGGGAGCTGAAAGGGGCAAAAACGAAACTTTGGTTTCATCAACATGTTCATCATGATCATGATCATCATCAGCAGCAGCAGCATCAGCATCATCATCATCATCATCTTCTTCTTCTTCATCTTAATCTTCATGCGTGCAAGTGCCAGAGAACGTACAGCATCGTAGCATGACGTGTGCGCGCAAACGCAAGAAAACGTATAGCAGAGTAGCGTGACCTGTGTGTGTGTGTGCGTGCAAGTCCAAGACAACGTACAGCAGCGTAGCATGACGTTACAGTAGCGTAGCATGATGCGCGCGCGTGTGTGTGTGTGTGCGCGCAAGCGCAAGAGAACGTACAGCAAAAGATGTTATTAGCTCACCCCACCCACCCCGTTGATACCCATATGCAAAATGTGACAACAGTCGTGAGCCTCTCAGAGACCCGGCACCAAAAGCAAGTCATGTGAAACTTCTCAAAGATCGATCTTGAGTGGAAGAACATGCACAGAGTCCCCCATTTAAAACGGCAAAGACTTACCCTAGGCCATAGGGCTAACATAGATGTGAAAACCCATGGTTTCCCTAGGGAAATGGTCTACATTCATGGTGATTCTTCCACATCTATATAATCACATCTATGTAAACGTTTACAGGATGGTATCCAAACCAGGTCTACTCTAAATGATGGTAACCTTAAGAATAGTGGCTGAAGAGACCAGCAACCAAAAACAACTGACTTCGCCACCCCAAAAAAAGGGGGTGCAACTGTGCAACGAACCAGAACATTACTGTGGTAAACCATGGTAAACCCAATAATAAACTTTGAGGATTGTCTAAATCAATCTGAATCAGCCATTTCTACGCATTTCTGGTAATAGTCAGGATTCGGGAGGGTTTCTTCTTGGGTTTACCACATTGAAAAAACGATGGACACTGGTAACAGCAGTTGCCCCACCAGATGATTCAAATGTCTCAACCCCCATTCTTCAGAATGGGGGGGGCCTTGTTTTTCGACCAAAATTTTTATTGAGCCTTCATGTGTAAGTTCAACGAACATCTATAAACCATTCGTACATATGGGTATGGGTCAAAATTAGGTACCCCAATAATTGGATGGTTAATAACTAGACATTCACATCTGTGGTCCCACATCGGTCTTCCATTTTGACCCACATCCATATTAGTACATCCATGGAGGAAAAAAAACCGGTGAAAAATTAACCTCAGCGACACCGTAGGATGCGCCTCCCAGGATGCTGCTGACCTCTAAACAGGCCGCCTGGAGGCGAGGGTTTGCTGCAGCAAAGTGAGAAATGAGGCACCAAAGATTTATGAGAAATGCGTACCCCCAAAAAAATTAAGTCTGTGGTTGCAGGAAGTCCTGGTGCAAAAAAAAAGTCTTTTCGGCCTCATCATCCCAGGTAGTGGAAAAACATGCACAGCCGCCCACAGAGACCGTTCTTCATCCCTCTGTCAACGCCACTCACACCAGAGACAGGACGAATTTCAGGTGATCACAGGTTGAAGCTGGTTGGTGGTTGACCTACCCCTCTGAAAAATATGAAAGTCACTGGGAAGGATGACATCCCATATATTATATATGGAAAATAAAAAATGTTCCAAACCACCAACCAGAAAGAATTTGTCCCCGCAAAAGAGTATCAACCACAAGAGAGTTTCGACAAGTCAGGGATGGTGAAATGTTCCAGCAGAATGGGGAGGGATCCTCTCGAACATCCGAGAAATCGAGAACATATGTCACAACATTGTCACAACCATGTTCTCAAAAGCCTTTCCCAAACCTGATCAACTCCAACAAAACTCAATATTTGGGAATGACGTTCGCATCTGAAAGAACAAATATCCTCATTTTCTGTCGAAAACATGCGACGGGACTGGGATGATTCCATTCATCCATCAATCCGTATGCGACGTGCTTGACACAACTCGGAGCGCCCGATGAGTGGCACCAGTGGCACCTGCAACTTCATCTTGTCTCCGGTCTTGGCACTAGTGACCTACGGCGCGAAAAAGTACAGAGTGGATGCGGTGGATATGCGCTGCGGCCGACCCAAATGGGTTCTTCTGGTTCTTCCCGAGTTCGACGCATGGTCCAATGGTTACCCTTCGGTAAGTGAAGATATGGGAAATAGCCATTAATATACAGATGATTTAGGTAAAACATGGTAAAACATGTGATTTCCAGAACCATTTTTGGTATGCCCGTCGCTGTCAACATGGCAAGCTGGGAATATCCCCTGTAAGTATCACATGGAGCTTTGACTGGGAAAATCATCGGATTTTCATAGGATTTTCATGGGATTTTCCACCTAGCCATGCTTGATTCCCAGAGGGTATAAAGGGAACTCATTGCGGCCCTTTTCCCTCAAAAACATACAGACAGGTCATTGTTCAGCGACAAGGTGACGCTGGGTGCGGGGACATATTTTGCTGAGTGGGATGTATATAAGTGGTCTTTCAAAAATTGGAGTTGGTTGATGATTGTAGAGTGATGTACAGTGTATACTACCCAAGATCTTCTAAATTCCCATAGGAATCACCCAAAAAACCTGAGCCAATCATAGCACAGGATGTTCCAATCGGTTTTTGACTCTGCCCCTGTGAATTCAATGTGATTTATGGCTCAAATCGGCACAGATTGCTCCCAACCACAGTCTTCGGCGCTTTGGATTTTCTGATCAACCCAGAAAAAAGAAAGGGCACTTTCGGTGGCCCAGATATAAGTTGGTATATGAACCCATTAAATGTATCTATATCATTCTATATCACGGTATCCCCACAATCAACCTCCGGTTAATCAAGTTAAAAGTCAACTTAGCCCTTCATTTCTGGTGGATTACCACTGAAATCAAAAAATCACCCAGAAAATCCAGGATTTGACGCGCATCAAACATGGCTGGCTGAAAAAAAAAACAAAGTTCTTAGTTGGAAAGTGATTTACGGCTTGAGATTTCACACGGGAAAATTTTCCAGCACGCCCTGCTTAGCAAATTGACAGATGTTGACCGGCTGTGGATTCTTGGAATTTTCTGCGAGAATCTGCATCTGCAAAAATCTGACCAGTTGACAATCATTGTGGAGCGTACTTTTTCAATTCATTTTTGATGGCACCCTTCTAGAAATCCGGGAATACTGGCGTTTGGTGAATGGGATACCGGTGCAAAAAATTTCCCAGATTCAATCCTCAGATTCAGGCGGGCTTAAACCCAACCGTAGCATCCCAAGAAAAGAACTCAAAAACCTATTGAAAAACTCTAGTACTTTAACATAGCTTTGGAAAATCACAAAATGTCTAATTAAGTAATTCATCATAATTCATCTATAAATATGTCATGTTCCATAGCTATGTTAAATTACCGGTGGGTACTTCTAAACATGTCGTTTCATATGTCCCATGTCCATCCATGTCCCCCTCGTCGGATTCGACCTTTGAAATGGCCGCTGCCAAAGTTGGCCAATCTTGGCCCTGGCCGGCAGTGCGATGCCTTTCATCGCCAAAAACAAGGTTTTGTATGGGATGATATAGACTATAAATTATCAGATGATATGGGTATGGATCAATACCTATACATACCATTTTTAGTGGGATGAACATCCATTTACCAGCTATTTTGGGGTTCACTAGGTACCAGGGTTTTGACCCATCCCCATATTGTTTAGTAAGTTTAGTATACCCAAAACAAATATTTGGTATCATCCCACGAACTGTTCATTTCGGGTACTATGAATTATCACATTTTAGGACTAGGGGACGATATAGACGATCACTCCTGGATGAAGGATGAATGTTGACCCCTGGTTCTTTGCCGTCCCGCTTGAGGGGAGTTCCACATCAAATCATGCAGGTGTTAATCCGGGGTTGACACTCCTGTGCGAACATGGAATGTTCGGTCACTTTGGGCTGGTCCCCTTATGAAATTCACCATCTTGTATGAGGTTGCTTTGAGGAAATCGTAATCTACACATATCCATTGCCTGTTCGATGTGAAAACCTTAACAACTTAAACGGACATCTGCGGTTTTTCTTGGGGTCATGTTTGTTGCTTCAGTAACCATTCTATCAACTACCCGGGATTTTGGGAATCGCCGGACTCGCCCAACTGTTTTTCGCCTTGTTTGCCACGCTTTCGACCTGCACTGTGGAAAGGGCAGAAGAAATTGATGTCAAAGATCATCCGTTTGTATATACCTGTACGTTTGTACTTATATATATATATATGTATATATATATATAATTATATATATATACCAAATCATATACTTACATTTTATAATTCTATATTTATCTTGGTGTGTTAATCAACCAATAACGGAGATTGATAACCTCCAAAATTAGGCTTAAAACCGGATGCCAAACATAAATGGACATATTTGTCATCCCTTACCCCTGATTCCCTGATACCCCACGACCAAGCCCATCTCTCACGCTTTGGTTGTTGAAACCCCTAATTCATACTGATTGGAACTTGGAAGATGTAGATATGAATTACCAAGAGTGTGGAAAGAATGTTCTCCATTTTTGGGGTACCTTCTCACAATCAAACTTTGCAACATAACAACTCCGATTTGCAGGTGATCTTGCTATTGACAATCTTGTGTTCTATTGCCAGACTAACTAAGTTTTGCTGGTTCGTTCCCATTTTTTAGGCTCTCACATTTAGGGCTAGGAATATCCAAGGTCGGATCCCCATCTGTTCGGACAACTCTTCCAAACCACACCAGATCTGTGAAAACTATTGCCGTAAGTAGTATTCCAACAGGCACTCTGATAAAACTTGGACAGTGATGAGTTGAGCCGCCAAGGAAATGGATGGAAATGGGATCAGCCAAAGCCAAAGATCAAATGGTGTCTTAAGCGTTTTCATAGTATGATCTATTTTATAGATCCAGAAAAAGCTATGATCATAAAGCCAAAGTCTATTAGATCAGCGTTTTGATATTGAGGTTGGACCCAGAATACCCCGACAGACCGCAGATCATCCAAAAAGTTCCAGTCAGAAGCCATCCCAACCCATCAGAAATGGATGGGGTTTACCGCAATTGCTTCATCCTAGACATTACAACATATTATACTCATATTACAAACATATGTTGGGACTTAAAACATCTTAAAACTCAACTATTGATGACTATTCTACTTTCGAAACAGGACACAAAAAAGACCCATTCAGAACCAGCGGAGGCGCCTGAGTTTTGGTCACGGACATTTTACAGGGCGCCAGGTTCAAGTTCACAAGGTCCGCAGTGGTGGCCAGAATGTCACTGCCCTGAAGATCAAAGGACGGCCGTCGGCAGTTCGATCGTTACCAATTTCTAGACCTCGAATCACCTGGGAAGTAGTTGAATAACCTGTGGTAATAGTAACGATTTCCAGTAGTAACCAGGTTAAACCAGCAAATAGTTAATTACTATTGGAAATAATTTTCGAACCTTAGATACCCATGGTTTGTCTCCTTACTCTCGGGCATTTTCGGGCCCAGGTAAGAAATCTCTGACTGCTACTAGCTGCTGGATGTGTCCCTGATCTTTGCGCGTCAAACTATAAAATCTTCATCGGTGAATTCCTCATGTTCCGAACGGTAAAACCATCAATTTGAGGCTTCTGCTGTCGGGTCTTTGGGTAGATTCTGCTGTCAAAATCTCTCAGAATCGAATTGAAAAAGCGACCATCCGGTAATTTCAACACTTTCCGAACTGGAAAATCACCCTCTGGTAAACTAACATAACTATGGAAAATCACCATTTTTAATGGGAAAATTATCAGAGGGTGCCAACTTTCATAGCTTCAACGAACGTTTCTGTCATAGTTCAGATCCGCGAAGACTCCACCTCTAAGTCACTGAAACTGCAGCGCAAGTCCTGGAGTCGATGATTTCGGCTGGGCAAGTCATACTACTTCCTAAAGATGATAAATGATGAATTAAAAGAAAACAAACTAGCATGAACATGGGACTTATAAAGATGATAAATGATGATAATGTGGTAAACCCAATAACAAAAAGAAAAAAAACTACCATGAACATGGGATTCACTATGGAATCTATGAAACTGGGGGCATAAAACTATATAAAACTAACAATAATAGGAATATGATGGAATTGCAATGAGAAATATGAATGGGATGTATAATCAACTTGAATTGATGCTTCTGTGTGTGTGTGTCTGGAAATGGGATATGGGCCTCCCAATTTATGGCTGTTTTCATGCGGCCCACATGCTGATGATCCACGGGAATCGAGGTGCCATGTTTTCAGAAAAGGACCATAAATATATATATTATATATATATATATATTATATTATATATATTATATATATATGTATTATATTATATATTATATATATATATTATATATATTATATATTATATATATTATATTATATATATTATATATATATATTATATATATTATATATATTATATATATTATATATATATTATATTATATATATATATATATTATATATATCGGAAATCATATGATTTTGGGTGAATCACCCAAATTACCCACTATCATTGCCATTATTCATGATTAGGTCGCTACAATTTACCTATCTCCATGACTTCCCAACTATGGCTGCTTCGCTTCGTGGCTGCCAATCTCACCCCCATTTAGGTGCCTAGCGGTGCACGTGTATCTGCGTGGCATATGGGTTTCTCTGAAAATTGGCGACCATCAAAATCTGATAATATGGGATATGCATAGTTGATTATATATCTATATATACCATCTGGTTATCTAACATAGCCATGGAAAATCTCTCATAAATGGAGGTTTTACTGGGAAAATCATCTATTTCTATGGGCCATTTCCATGGCTATGTTAAATAACCAGAGGGTACCAGCAAAATCCAGGGGTGCCATTCAGTGCCCTTTTTATAACCGCGGTTGGTTTTTTTCGGTATCACGGTATCACCCATTGTCAGAGACACCTAAATCAATGATAATTCAATAGTTCTTGTTTCACGGTCAAAACCCATGTATGTAGGAAAATCAATCGTCCTAAATGGAGGTTAAACAATTTTTTGATAAACAGTCGTCCCACTTTTCATGGTCAATCCGATATCCAATGAGATTCCCATTGATATCAACAAAAATCCCATGAAAGCGCATGAAAATCCCATGGCAATCCCATCAAATTCCCATGATGTTCCCATTTTTTGCCCCATTAAACCCACTAAATCACATGAAATCCCTATTTCTTCCTGGTTAAGCCATGAAAAAATGTGAAAAAAAAAATGAAAAAAAGCCCATTGATTTGCTCCCAAAAAAAAAGAGACGAGCCGCTGGACCACTATAGCCTCCAACGCTCACCTCAACGGATTGCCGGCTGTCGTGGCTGGAACATCCACCATAGTTCGATGACTTCCCCCCGAGTTACCCTCTGGTAAACTAACATAGCTATGGAAAATCACCATTTTTCATGGGAAAATCCACTATAAATGGTCATTTTCAATAGCTATGTTAAATTACCAGAGGGTACCCTGACTTTACTTCGGGGACTTCATGGATTTCACCAAGTGGGGCAGAACAACCAGAGATCAAAAAAAAAATGTGGCTTTTTGGCCACTGAAATACTGCTAAAACCGCCAAAAACATCCAAGAACCAGGATTCAACCACCGCTTTGTCACAACGATGAATCTAAAGTTACTCTCCATGGGAGTCCTGCGAAGTTTGGAATAGAGTACCAAAAAAATCCCGCAGTTAAGCCGGGGTAAAGCAACAAACACGGTACAACCAGCAAATGTCGGGACTTTGCGAATTGACCAGCGCAAGGAGTGGTTCTGTAAACAAAGAAAGGGGAATGCGTACTGAACTAGAACAAGAATGAGGCTATCTGAATGAAAATTTGCGCAGCATATCCAAAATGCTTCAACCCATCGTGCTGCCGTTGAAATCAACCAAAGCTGCCAGTGGACCCCAGAAATCCGGTAGGAAAAAAACCCATGAATGGCGATGGCTAAAACATCTCAAAAACAGACATGGAATTTGGAGGTTTCCATGGGGATTTCATGGGGTTTCCCATATGCAAAAATTAATTTTCCATGGGGGAAACCCCATATGTTCATCTATTTTCCCATTGTCTTCCCAGATGTTTTCCCAAAACGTTTTCCCCATGTCTTCCCATGGTTTTCCTCCAAAAACCAAGGTGCAGTCCCTGAGCAGTCCATGGCAGGTGCTTGTGGCAGACCCTGAGATTGGCATCCCATTGGAAACATGGTGACTTTTTCATCCCAAGTAATCGTTGATGGGGTATACCCTCTGGTAAACTAACGTAACTATGCAAAATCACAATTTTTAATGGGTAAATCAACTGTTTCGACTGGGCCATTTTCAATAGCTATATTTGTTTACCAGAGGGTAACTGAGGGTATAATGTCAACCCTGGATTAATAAACCCCAAGCGGCTGCTGTTTTTTTGGGAGGGTACCATAAAAAAGTATCATATGATGACTATTGGAGGAGTACCCCCTAATTAATAAACCATGGTTTATTTATCCGGGGTTGACATTAACTGAAATTATAATGGGGGTATAGCCATTCATATAATACTGTATCCCTTCAATAATCCAGGATATAACCCATGAATCGAAAACTGGTGACATAACATAGTATAACTGAAATGAAAACACCCAGAAAAAATACTAAGTGGGGCCCGCATCCCCATGTCATGTTGGAAAGTCACGTAATCCAGAAATCCTAGAGAAATACAAGAGAGAAAAAGAAAAGACATGAGAAAAAAAACTCAGATAGTTCGCAAATCCTAGAAAAATACCTGAAAAGTCATGTAATCTTGGAAACCCTGGCCATAAACAACTGCCATGGCTATGTTTGAATCCCCCCCATCAGATGGTGACTTGGGGATGGTTAGTAAACATGGCGTTGGGTTGATCACATCAAACATGTCTTTGATGTGTATCTACACACACACGATATGTATATATATATATATGGAGGTTTCCATAAATGGTGGTATCCCAAAATGGATGGTTTATAAATGGTTTTGCTGATTGTATCTATCTATCTATCTATCTATCTATCTATATATATATACACTGGTTGGTGGTTGACCTACCCCTCTGAAAAATGATGGAGTTCGTCAATGGGGTTGGGATGACATCCCATATATGAAATGAAAAATAATTCAAATGTTCCAAACCACCAACCAGTATATATAATGTGTTATAAGTCCATAATATTCCAGACTAGAACTCCATGTGGATCGCAAAAGAGGCAAAAAGCAAAGCAGAGCATCATCCGGCTACCCCCCAGCTGTAGATCCATGAAATCCATGTGATTTCCTTCGACCGTGGCATCCCAAAAAAATGGTGATCGTGAAATCCCCATTCCTATTTGTTATGCCAAAATTGCTGATGTTCCTTGGTAAAATATCATAAAATATCTGTGTTTCCTGAAGAAATGAGGCCATTTGCTTTCGTGATATCCCCAATTTCCTCGTGCTTGGTGAAAGCACCCCCTGTTGCGAAGATGATGCTGGAAATCACCGGCCATCCATTTTCAAGTCTCACGTTGCCCTTCAAAAAGTCTATTAACACAATCCGCAAATGCGGGTTTTTGAGTCGCATCCTGAATGATCCCCCCCTTTTTCGGCTTAAGTCTCATCCATAATCATAATCTTGGATATGGGAAGTCCAAAAATAAAACCTCGTCCTTTCATCGATTCCCCAGTCATGGTGGAATTCTTCGGAAAATCAGTCTGGAAAATCAAAAAAAACCTTTTCCGCAAATCCAAGAAATCCATAGAAAATCATCAAAACGGTTTTTTAACGTAGCCATGGAAAATCACCATTTATAATAGGTAACCATCTATAAATGGGCCATTTTCCATGGCTATGTTAAATAACCAGAGGGTATCCCATATTATCCCATATTATCCCATCATCATATCCGGTTATATCATTTATATCCCCATATCATGATTGGTCCAATCCCACGCCCGCCTCATAAAACTTCTTGAGATCCTCCGGCTCCGTTCCTTTCAACACACGCAGCGCCATGTGGCGAAAGCTGCTTTCCAACAAGTTCCTGCGTCCAAGGTTTGGCATTGGGATTGAACGATTTAACCATCAAAAATATGGTTTTGACCATCAAAAATGTGGCTTTAACAACGGTGTTGAAGCCAGCATTTTTTTTTCCGTGCATGGTAAAGCCAATCACAAACCTGCCACTTTTGGAGGATGATGTTAATCCGACCCATGTCTGGTGTCAGCGGTTTCACAGAAAAGTCACATCTTAGCCAGGGCGCGAAGCCTTGGCAACGCCTAATAATCATCTTGCAAAGCCAGAACTCAATAGCCATTTCAGGTCTCTAAAATGGAGGTACTGTACCTCATTTTAGGTCCTATTTTACATATGTCAGGAGATTCCCTGAAAGGAAAAAAACAGGGGTTCTACGTTCACCCTGAAGCGAATACAGTACGCAATCCCTATGGATTGGTGCTGAAGTCTTGTTTTTGTTCTTGCTGAACTCACCGTCTTCTGTGGCCCCAATTTCTCGCACCTGATAGTGCGTCCATTGCCATTGGACCTCAGGTAGATCTCCCCCAACAAAAAATGGGGATATAAACCAACTTCAATTCATGCCAGAATTAGATGGAACGTAAAAAATCCGCAACCAGCGACAGTACCAGGGCTTTGGGCTCAAAAAGACATGCGAAAACTCTTTGCTCAATCTGCGTGGAATGATGTGGAATGTCTAGAAGTTATGTTGCAGATACACAGTATACATAACTCCAAGAGTACTATTGTCCATTGATGCCCCAAAAAATTGTCCACAGAAGGCCGCGGGGCGGAAACATGCTCAAACCACCAGCAGTTCATGCACCCGCGTTCTTTCGGGTGCCCAAACAGAAACAGGGGACTGTCTAACTCCACCAATCTATGGTCTAATTCAAGTAAATAAATAATGCAGTAATGGATAAAATATATGCATATTATTGCATATTCATGCATATCATGTAGTGTATATTATGTAGTGTATATTATATATTAGTATAAATGTAATATATTTGATATAATATGTAAACTAATGTAAACTATATACATGGAGCATAGACCATGGACCACGGGCGTCAAGTGTCTAGAACAGCATGGCGAACAGGTTGCAGATGTCTTTTTTGGCTCTACATTGCGACTCAGCCCGGAGATGAAATAAAGACGGAATTGTTCACACTGCCTAAAACAATTGCTTCCACACAACTGCCCCGGCGTCACTTCCGAGAAGCACTGTATGAGCACCTGCGGCAAGCTGGGTGTATCTCACTTTCCGATTCAAAGGTGGAATGTTGCATCGTCCCAAAGCATGGCATCCGCAAGCAACAGCAGGGCCATCACTTCGGAGAAGCACTGTATGAGTTCCACCTGCAAAAACCTGGGTGTATGTAATGCCCTCATTCAAGGGTGGAATGTCGCATTGCCCGTCCGCAGTATTTCCGCACGCAACAGCACGGCCATCACTTCCGAGAAGCACTGTATGCTTATGACCTGCAGAAACTTGGGTGTATCTGTGTGAAACTTTTGAGTGAACTACCCCCAAACGAGCAGCGCACATGGACAGGCACTAAACAAGTCAGTGCCCTCACCCAATCCACAGGGCACAAACTTGGGTGTATCTGATACCCTCATCCAAGGGTGGAATGTCCGAAATCATTCCATCCGCAGGCATCAGCACTGCCGTCACTTCGGATGCCAGTACGGTGTGACGATAGCCTGCAGAAACCTGTGTGTATGTCAAATCCTCATGAGAAAAAAGGAATGTTGCACCGTCCGTCACGATTCTCCCCACGTGCTCAGCTGCTGTGTTGCACGGCCATCACGAACCGGAGAAACGCAGTGTCAACAGCTTGGCCGTCGCTGCGGAGAAGCACCGTGTCACACCGGTGCCTGCCGAAACCATTGAAGAAATCGATTGTAGCTAGCGCAGCACTGGGGAGGATAAATTCCATATGTGTGTGTGTATATATATATAAAGCTTGGCTTTGCGGCGTCCCAAAAAAAAAATCTTCCCTATGGATTCCCCACGGTGGATTTACCATTGGGGCAATCAAAAATCATCAGCAAATCCAAGATAGTGAATACAAGGTTTGCAAAACCCCTTTTGAGCCAGAATCACCGCATCCCGCTTTTGGTTCTACTTTTGTCCGTCAGCAAGGTTATCGCTTTCAAAATGGGTGTATGTTCAAATTGGGGGTACCTTTAACCACTGGGTTTTACCACAAAAATGAACTAAATTTTAAATTAGGATGATTTCGGGGTACCCCGGTTTAAGAAAGCACCACATCAAAATGCTTGGGAGTTGTCCTTTCAATGAAAAGAAAGAAACAAGAAAGGAAAGTGGCATCAGTTGGCGGTATGTGGAAATTCCCTACTAAACCATGGTTTCTGAAGGAGTGTTTAATATTAGGGGGATGGGATTATACTGTATAGTGGTCCGTTGTTTTGTGTCTATAGCTCTTTACAGGATACGCTTAACTTATTTTGTTGTTTTTGTTTGTTAGGGGTGCTTTGGATTTTACTTTTGGGCTAGGCATGGGTTCTGATCTGCTACCGTGATTTTGTTCTGTGGGTGATTGCTGTGTTTTTGCTGGTGTGGGTGTGCTCTACGTTGTAGTCTGTTGTTTTTTGCTGTATATGCTGGTGTTTTTTGGGTGTTTTGTTGGTGCTGAATGTTGTTGTTTTGTTGTTGTTTGTGAGTATTTTTGTGCATATGCTTATATGATCTTATATGATCTTTTATGTATGCTGGTGGGGTGTTGTCTGCTGGTTTTCTTCTGTTGTCTGCTGGTTGATTTTAATGTGCATGTCTGTTGGTCCAGGGGGGTTCAACCGGGAAGTGCGGAAATGTGAATGGGGTGGTGGTGTGAACTGTAATCAGATTAGTAATCCACAAGTGGGGATTTCCATAAATGGGGTTACCCAAAATGTCTGGTTTATAATGGAAGATCCTATTGAAATGGATGATGACTGGGGGTACCCCCATGACTTAGGAAACCTCCAAGTGGATTGGTGAGCTGATTGGTTATATGTGGTTATATCATACCCATTTTTCTCAGGTATTCTACCCTCTGCTTCACCTTGCGAATCTTGAGATTCCAACGTCCCTAAATGGTGAGGTTCCAACATACCCAAGGAGCCCCAACAAGATCGAACACTGCTAAGATATGGTTCCCTCTTTGATGTTTCTGTTATGTAACACGCTAAAATATTAACTTCCCTCTTTGATGTTCGGTTTTTATGTCAGGTCTTAAAAATACCATAGAAATCTTTTTAAGACCATCCCCAGATATTTCCATAAATGGTACCCAAAATGTCTGGTTTTTCATGGATGTTGACTGGGGGTACCATGACTTAGGAAACCTCCATCTTTTTTCAAGGGGCCGATCGCTCGAGGCCGCCGTTTCCTCGGTGGCGGGGCCAGGGCCGTGATGTGAACGTTGGTTGATAACCAGAGATGGCTGAAAATAGCTACATCTGGTAAGATAGCTAAGTTGGTTTAAGATAGCTAAGTTGGTTTAAGATAGCTAAGTTGGTTTAAGATAGTTAAGTTTGTTTATAACCCCATCTAACTATGGTTATAACTACCATACACCTATGGCTATAACTACCATAAACCCAACAGTTGTTGTAGTTATAAACGCAGCAACTGAACGCTATCGAACGGGGGCCCCACATTGTAGGCTTTAAACATCTTCGCTGCAAACCCTAGGTTTGCCCGCGGCGAATCCCGCATATCCTTTGACATGCTCAAATCTCTGCGTAGGGTTTTAACTTTTTATTCTCCAAAACAGCAAAACCTAAAACCCTAAAACCTAAAACCCAGAATTAAAACCCTAAATCCTGAAAACTTAAAGTCAAAATCACTGCGTATAGTCAGTGGTTTCATTTATCTTGTGGTTGTAAGTATATCATATTGTTTGGATGTGTTCTTTGAGTGTGAGCAAACCCGGGGTTTGGAAGGAACATCTTTGCCGGGCAGATGTTGGGGGGGATGATCCTGGTGAACTCTCCGAAAATTAAACAACAACCGGATTGATTTTCACAAACCAACTTAGCCTCTGGTAAACTAACATGGCTACTGAAAATGGCCATTTATAGTGAGTTTTCCCATTAAAAATGATGATTTTCCATTGCTATGTTAATTTACCAGAGGGTAGCTATGATTTTGGGGACTGATAATCTTACTGGTGCTTAGTAGGGAATGGATGGGTTGCTGGGTGTTGCTGGGATGATTATTACTAGTGATGAAATGGATCATTCCCGAAAATTCCCTGCGTTTAGCTTGGAGCAAAAATCTGTAAGACGAGCTGCGCACTCTTCCTTGTCCTCCTTGTCGCAGCATTTGGTCATCCTGGGCGACGATTTCGACGATTCGACGGCCGATCTCAGGCGATTTATTTTGTTTTCCAAAGAAATCCTGTGGATATGAAAACATGCGGATATACACATATTATATAGATACACAGTTGTACATGTGTATTTGTACATATATATATATATATATTTGTACATACATATTTGTACATACATATTTGTAGATACATATTTGTACATATATATATATATGTACATACATATTTGTACATACATATTTGAACATACATATGTGTACATACATATTTGTACATACATATTTGTACATATATATATATATATATATTTGTATATAGTACATTGTACATACGCAAATATATATCTATGCCTAATTATATGCATACGTCCATACACACATGTTTGGAAAACTGGCATTGTCCATCAGGTGGGCCCCAGATACTATCAGATACTCAGATACTGAACTCTTAGGGATAGGCCCGGAAGAGTAGTCACTGGCTAATCTCATGGCTAATCAAGAAACTATCAGCCACTAACCTCATGGATAATCATCATCTAGAACTATCAGAGACTATCTACAGGAAGACATCAGCTACCCCGTGGTTTCACCACCCGACTCTAACGGACCGAGTGGCAGCTGCGCACTTTTGCGCAACCAAAATTCGCCCTGGCGCTGTGACAGATATCAGATGAGCAGAGATTGAGAAAATGTGAGAAACGTATATCGCAGACATTTTCGCAGACTATGCCATTTCAAAAAAAAAAACGTTGGAACCCATGAAAAATTCCTACTTGTTGATGGTGAAAAACCTCCATTTTCCCCAAGTTTTTTGTTGACACCAGTTACATCGCGTTTTCCCCATCCAAGGCGAAGCTTCGTAAAAAAAGCCCCGCAGCCATCCCCAAAAAGTTCCCCGCGCGCGTTCTTCAACTTCAGACTCTTGGACTTCAGCTGCAGCTCCCCAATCCTGCTGGACGGGACGTTTTTAAAAAATCTGAAGAAAACCATGGTGTTACGATGGAATCCATGGGGATTTCAGTGGTGAAGAGTAAAATGGGGCTTTAAATGATTTATATACATATGTATATGTATATATATATATATCTGTCAAAAAGTGAGAAACACTTTTTCAGAAACAAAGACTGTCCCGAATCAGGAGTCAAATGGAAAAAAAAAAAGCAACTGCTTTCAATCCCTTTTTCACGCAACAGCACAAAAAAGGAAATAAAAATCCCTCAAAAATTGTACCCCCTAGCAACCCAATGACAACTAGGATTTACGGGATAGAAAAAGGCAAAATCAACAGTGGTTACATTTGGATGGACCAGTGATGGAAGCCAAAGATGCGGCAGAAAATGTGAACCTTCCAACGACAGCTAACTTGCTAATAATTTGAAGACCTTGATGTAGGTTTAGATGTTATATATAATATTGACAGGGAGAGAGAGAGAGAGACATAGATAGATAGATAGATAAAGCTGGGATAAGATAAGATTGGATTGGATTAGACAGGTAGATGGATGGATCGATGGACAGATGGATAGATGATGATAGATGGATAGATAGATTTCGCTACAGATACGAAAATGCTCTACATATCTATGTACTCACATGGAGTGAGCGTCGAATCAGAGCCAGGCCGCTTGGTGAGTTCAGGGCAGGTGTAGTCGGCAAAATTGAAGGAAAATGGCACGCGCGACCTGGGAGCAACAAAGGTTATAACATGTAAATATGATGTATACATAAGGGTTGTTCACATGTGTATATATATATATATATTACTATTACTATTACTATTATATCTATACATATATAGATACATATAAGGAATGATTTGTGATGATGAGCAACTGGACGAGGCACTGAAAGCCCGGGTTGGAATTGAAGAAGTCATCCATCTCCTCAAAGCCGGCGGTGCATTGCAGGAGTCCAGTGGGGAAGAACCATACGAAATATCAATGGCCATTCAGGAACCGATTTATTGGAGGTACCTACCATATAAGGGTTAAATTTCAGGGAATATCCCAATAATTTTTTTTGGCCAAAAATATGGTACTAACGTACCTCCATTTTAGAATACTGAAATTCCTATTGAAAATATCCCAGTTAGACAAAAAATGGTCGGTCTGAAGATAGGGTACCCATTGTGAAGCACATTGGTACCCCATGGTACCCCATTCCATCCTCGGGTGTTTCTTCGTTTTCCCCATAAAAATATCGCCAGTTTGAAGGTAGGGCCCCCAGTTTCTGGGACATATGGGACCTGCAGGGGGCAGACCCAGCAGGGTTCATTTTGTTCACCCTCAGGGACTGCTCATGCTTGAAAATATGACAAAACCATCGTCCATCAGGACAAAAAATGCTGGAATTGGATGGAATTGGCTGAAATAGGCTGAAAGTCACGCACCAAGAAATCGTTCTTCCGAACGCACGGAGAAAGTAACTGGTGATCATAGCCCTGGTACGTAAGTAAGTCCCCGAATCGTGACTTATCAAATGTGGGGCCCCCTTCTACGTGATGTTTGTTGGTTTACAACCCCAACTATGGTTATAACATGTTATAACTACCATAAACC
>Ga0126342_10005781_pt1 | contig 21731 bp, 12 predicted proteins | sample Cyp1metagenome_FD_92528 | JGI IMG/M metagenome (GOLD analysis project Ga0126342, IMG submission 92528) | Coral microbial communities from Lord Howe Island, Old Settlement Bay, Australia - Cyphastrea 1 metagenome | ecosystem: Host-associated > Invertebrates > Cnidaria > Coral ... | reverse complement strand
TACGCCACACCCAGGCGCGAAGCACATTTCCAAGTCAAAATGCACAAAACACACCAGGTCCGGACCACTTGTGGAAGTCCAGATGTCGAAAAAGTGCACGCCGTTGTGGCGCGAAGCACATTCACAAATCCCATCAGTGGGTTCGCTCTGCCATTTTTGCGCCACAGCAACACGCCTCTCCTATAGGCTTCCTATTTTTGAAACTTCCGCCACCGCCTTGTGCGGTACTACTGGTAGTAGTAATAATAGCCATATTTTGCGGTGATATTCACTTACATAGGCCTTATATATGGTAGGTACCTCCATTTTAGGATCCTGAAATTCCCATTGAATAGTTTGTAAAGACGTAATAGTTATATCAGCAATCATAATGGTGTTAAATACCCAAGCCGTAATAGTTATCCGTTTGCAATGGCTAATCGGGATATAAAGGCATAATACTAAATGCAAAACTAAATATTTATATAAAGCCAGAATCTCAGACTTACACTATACAATTAGAATCTATATATACTGGTTCATTTTGACACATATTGTATATCCAGACTATCTGTTTTATATGGGGTTATATGTCCACAAATGGGAGAGAATGGGATTTACACCAACCAAAAAATGGGATGTAGTGGGATTTTTGTCGGTACTCGTATGCTGGTATCGTCTTCACCAGACTTGACATGATTTTGGGTCAAGAGGGATGAGTGCTTGAACCAAAAGGCATGTTTTTGGCAAGTGGATTCAAGTGACACAAAGGCCTTTTATAGTCACTAGCAAATGGATAAAATCCAGCCTCCAGTAATTTCACATATAGCTATGGAAACCATGGCCGCCATGGCCCATTTCGTTCGATGATTTACTGTACCTCTCAAAAATGGTGGTGTTCCAGTCCGCAACCTCTTACAAAAAAGATCAAAAAATCCTAGAGGGTCTGATATGATATTCACTGATATTCACATGATCCCAATATTTGAACGTTGGTCTCCCATGAAATCAGCATGTGCCAGGTGAGCTGGTCTATGGCTACCCTGGTGGCGGCTGGTTGCAGCTGATGCACAGCGAGCTGGAGAACTCCTGGGTCCGTCGAAGCACCGTCTGTTTTTTTTTTTGGGGGGGGGGCGAACTGCCAGAAAAACTGCAATGAGATGGGAATATCATGGGATATTATGATATTATCTGGGAATGAGATCAGCCAACAATACTTGGGATGGTTTAACTGGATGTTTTTGGAGGGTTGAAACCCGCCATTTCGGGTACCCAATATTGATCCATACCAAGCAGCTAGCATCCAATAAACTAAGAGTGTGCTATGGAATCCATGGACACTTAGAGAGATGATTGACCTTAAAAAAAAGGTCATGTTCCATGGCTATTTTCGCAGGGTAGCGCAGGTTGGCCATGCCACAGGAGATCTTGAGGGCTGGGATACCACAAAATCCCTGTTAACATGACGTTTTGAATTCATTGGATTTTGTGTTAACATGTATTTAACATGTATTTAATCATACATGCATAATCATACGTGCACAATCGTGCATGCATGAATACAAATGCATAATATATATATATATATATATATATATATATATATACGATGTATACATACGTACATTGTATGTTGCAAATCATATATGTATATATATACACATTTGTGCACATGATTATGACTATGCATCATGACTCATACATGTTTGCTGTACAGATACTACAAGAGCTGACCTCGCTATTCCAACTATATAATTGGTCATTGAAATTTGGGAAAAGTGTCATTCGTTGGCGGATTCTGGCGTTCCAGCAAGCCACTTGGCTCGGTAATTATATCATCATGAATCATTAACCATTTAAATCATTTGTAAGCAGAGGCTAGTCTTAAACCATCATTAACAAGTTATTAATAGTTATTATACAACCATTTTTAAGCAAGTAACAATTATTAACCATGAGTTATAAGCCAAATAGATCTCCAACGTTACCCGTGCCCAGCGATGTTTTCTTTTCGTTCTAGGTCTTCATTGGTACTCGTCTTTCTGCTGTTTGGGCTGAGCTGCGAGTCACTGCGCAGCTTGGATTCCGCTGGGATCATGGCATTGGGATGATTGCATATGATGAAACATCAATAACCCATCTTGGATCACATTTTTTTGGTTTCTATCTATAGTAAAGTAAATTCAGCCAAAAGAGATATAGATATAACGCTTCAATTTACTGAAAACTATAGAAACCAAAATCAATGATAACAGTCTATGAAATAGTTTAATATTTGTTGATTACATTTAAAATTTACCCTCCGGGGCAGACGTTCGCTCAAAGTTTCATTGGGTTTTATTTACGGTGTTGTTTGTTTAGGATTTTATTAAATATTGTTTTAGGGTTTACTTAGGGTTGGTGTATTGGATTTTCTTTAGGGTTTGTTTACTTAATGTTCCTGCTATTTATATAGGGTTGTTTTAGGGCTTCATTCAAGGTTCCTTCAGGGTCTATTTAGGGTTATTTATGGCTGATTTCGGGTTTGTTTAGGGTATATTTAGGGTTAGGTTATTCGGGTGTTCTTTCAAAGTCTTGCGGTTTTTTGAGTTAACAGCTCCAACACTGCAAATTATGGAGGATATCTTTGAGACATGCTTCAAAAGGTGATTTTGGCACCGTCTTAGTTAAGCGCAAAAATGCCATCAAACGCAGGAAATATCAATATGTTTTATGTTTGCAGTTTGCAAAAAACACGCACCTAAAGAACACAGCAGATTGCAGCCCCACATGGAATTCCGTGAATTTTGGGTAAACGTCAGCCCCCTAGCGAAAACTACTAAATTAATATCTAAGTTATTTAATATTTGTTGATCACATTTTATTTATTTACTAAATGTCTACTTGTTTTGTTTGGGTTGGGTTGCAAGAGTCTGCATACGCCAGGATGATTTTCCTCCAATCATTTCACCAATGCAACATCGCCCATCCCATGTTTTCTGAATAGCATTTGGGATTGTCCAATTTCCAAGTTGAATTACCACAGGGTCTGAGTCTGATATTCCAAACAAAATATCCATAATATCATAATCGCAAATCACCATTGGAATTACCGTTGGCTGTCACCATAGAGTGATTCCATGTGATATTTGAACTTTTCCATTGGCGATATTGTTACCAGAGGGTCTAATATGATACTCCAACAAAATCAATCTCCATGTGATATGATACATGTTGCAATTATATCCATGGCTGGAACACCCAGTCCACAAACTCTGACAAAAACACAATTCCCGGAGGGTCTGATATGGTGATATTTGATGATATTTTCCACATATATGTGACATCATATAACCACATTATATTATTCCAACTTAAAATAACCATAATCCCAAGATATCCCAAGTCACCATTGGAATTACAATTGGAATCACCATGAATTGCTATGATTGCTATGGTCTTCCAACAAAATCTCCATATTTTGGTGATTTTTCTGTTGGTTTTTTTGATGAAAATCCCCATGACTGACTTGGAACCCTTCCAGGCGCAGTTGGAACGCCCTAGAGGTGACGTGGCCCGGGCTCCACGAGGCCCACGAAAAATGCTGAGTTTCCCATAGGGTTTTTGGTATGTTTACTCTAGAGGGTAGCTACGTTAGTTCACCAGGCTTCGATTTTTTTTTCAGACATGCCTGATTTTTTTCATATTTTTTCTACATATTCTATAAGTGTTTGTCCATAATTGTGGAGCATCAAAACTATGGAACAAGTTGGATGTCAGGTGACTTCACAGATCAAAAAAAGATGGATTTATAGTTGATTTCTACTAGCTCAGTTGGTTCATAACTACATTAAATGATTTTTATAGGGGGTATATCTCTAGTTCGATGGGCGTATAAACCAACGTAGACTTGGCGGGGGTACAGTTCGTAGATATAGATTAATAAAGATAGTTAGATAGGTAGATAGGTAGATTGGTAGATTGGTAGATAGGTAGATAGGTAGGGACTTTAGGAAGCAAACATGTGTTTGTGCTCAGTTTACAAACCAAAGATTTGAGTATTGAGTGAGTTGACTGACAAAGGAGTTTATAGCATCAAACACATCGGGAATGTAAATGATAAAAATGGATAAATCACTGCTCTGTCAGGGTGTAAAGAGTCATGCAAGAGTGTACAACAGTCGTGACCTGCCGCTGTATTTTTCCAACACATTGGGATGCAACCAAAAAATGCACGTGGATGATGTGGATGTTCATCGGGAATCCTGAACGTGTTGAATCAACCAATGTCCAAAGAATAATTGTCCAAGTGGGTCAACCTTCGGTCCCAGCGCCAGGAGAAACGCGTGGCTTACAATGTCGAATGGCGCACACCCGAGGCGCTGTCGATGCCCTGTTTCGGTGCTGTCGATGCCACGTTGACATGGCGAAATGTACTGGCAAATGGTTTATTTTCTACATAAAATGTGCATTGTTTATCGACAAAATATAAATTGGATTTTAATCGGTTGGTGACTTGTCATTTTAATAGGTAACTGGTTGGTGACCAACCATTTTAATAGGATTGAGTTACAATGGGTCCCGGTATCTACGTGATAACTCATTGATTCGGGGATACCATCGGAGACCATATTTTCAGACCCGGCCGATTCCAATCCCGCTGGTGCAGCAACTGAACCATGAATCCACGACAGCTCGGGTAGGGACGGACATGTCATGTGGTATTACTATATTATACATGTGGTATTACTCTATTATATATTATATACTATATACATGTGGTATTACTCTATTATATACTATAAACATCTATATATTATAAACGGTTTATTCCCCGTCAGAAACACATGTTGTATTGGTGTGGTGTTTTGTCTCCCCCAAACAATCAAATCCGGGTTCAGGGGACCATGGTTTATCAGTGGGTTTACCACATCAATGAACACAATGTGATAATATAGCCTTGATTGGATAAACAATCTATATGGACCTCCTGCAAACTAATATATATATAGAGGATTATAGAGGTGGAAAGCCCATGGTTTTGCTCGGAAAATGATCTACAAATGGTGGGTTGTCCACATCTTTCTGTATGGTTACAGGAGAGTACCATTCCATAATGTCTCACCATGGGAATAAACCGTGATAAACCCATGTATAAACCCATGTTTCGCGGCTGACGCCTCAGGGCGCAGCCAAACAGATGAAGGGACACAAGGTCTCTGCCAGCAACAAGGCCCTGGGTTTCACCAGAAATATGGGAACTCTATGGAACTCTTGGGATTCCCTGAAGAAACTGAGCCAGGAGACACCAAGAAAACATGGGGTTAGCGCACTAAGCAAGACGGTGGGATAGCGCACAATGACACACACACAGATGTACTAACCGAAAAACCCAACCCTAATTTTTTCCCCACTGGTTAGTGAAAAGAGAGTGGCACATCCCAATGTTCACAAGAGTTCCAGCTATCCTCCGGCAATCAAATATGGTTTGCTGGAAAATCCACCATTTATAGATGAGTTTCCCATCCATACACCTCCATTTGTAGAATTTCATAGATACTTCTAAGGGATTCATGTTTGATGACACCGGAGGCTAAATGGTGCTAATCGGGACGCCTGGATGGGTTTATCCCGAACTAATGTACGCTGCAAAATAGTTTTTTTTACATGGAACATGATGATAAACCAAGAGAAACCATCAATTATGGAGGTTTTTCCCCCTAAATTGTCAGACGGAAATGACAGCTGCACCCGGCCATTCATCAAGGGAAAACGAGACCCATTCCGCCTTCGAGATGTCAAGCCTTGATCAACCCCTGGTAACATTTGGGGGGGTCAGGTCGGTACAATAAATCATAGCCTTGCTGTGGCTTGATCCATCGGCAGGTTGTTCTCGGCAATCTACCCTCTGGGTGCGGAATCCGGCGAGATGTGGGTGTGGGTCAAGTTTCTCTGGAACTCTGGTGAACATTATATTAAAATATATTAAATATTATTATATATATACATAGAATCATAGAATAGATGTATGTGTGTATTCTTGTATATACGTGTGCCATGTTCAAAACATTAAAACATGGTTTATTTTCCAACCCAAGGGGCCCAAGGGGATGGAAATCCCAGAAAACTCGTGTTTTTATATATGATTATATCATATTTTATCTATTATCCCATTATATATATGTATATATATAAGGAATCCATTTTCACGGTAGAATTATCGTACCCAAAAGATTGCCAACATTGTTTACAGACGGGTACCTCCATGACTCTTATGAATCATCCAGTTGATTCATGGTGCTGTGGACTAGGTTCTCCACAAACATCTATCAAGCTATGTGTTTTGTTTGATTGTGTGGAACAGCTAAGGCAACCCAGCAGAATCTAGGTCAACGTGCGGAACAACATTCTAGGTTCCGCAGAAAAATCATGACGCTTGAACAAGTTCACGCATGATCAGTTTGAAGTCTAGTTACACTTTGTTTCCCTGTTTGAATTGACCCATCCCCAACTTAGCACAAGAAGCAGTCGGTGGCCAGGTTGCTGTGCTTCCGAGTCGGCGCTCGTGTGGCCGGTGCTGGCAACAACGATGACCAGGACCAGGGTCGAGCTTTCTCATTGTTCCCGAAACAGATTGGATGTGGGATGGCGTTTTTGCTTCTTCTTCTTCTTCTTCTTCTCCTAGTAAGATCAGAATATCTTAGAATCATAGAACAATCCCATCCCCTGTGCGTATTAAACATCACCGTTCTATATGTTGTCCAATCTTCTACATCCACCGTGGTTTCTGGGGGACTGGGGGATCTTTAAGGGTTGGGCTGAACGTTGAAGGGATCCATCAAATAGTGTGTTAGTTTAAGTCATAAACCATATGCATATTCCATAAATGGGAAACTGGTGACTTGAATCTTTTATAATCTTCTCCTATCAATGGTAAAATGTACATCCACCAGTAAAAAGAAACGATGCTTTTGGCAGGTATGTAACCCAGATGCTCCATGGTGCTGGATTATTTTCCTACAAAACTGGGCCATTTTTGGGGTTTCTATGTAGTTAAATATTCCATACATCTGGGAAAATTATAACGACCTCACTGCGACCTCACTGGGAATCATGGTTAATAAGGGAAATCATCCCCAAATGGCCTTAATTCAGGTTAGTGAAATATTATAATTTACCCAGATACATTGAGCATCTGGGTAAGATTCACCATGATCCCAAGACAGGACGTAAAGCTGTGGGGTCCTTGGGCTGAGCTTGTTGCCGGCGAAGACTAGGCGCCACGTTACGTTTTGCCCTTGTTGGGGTGCCATTGTTTGGGCTTGTTTGGAAATAGGGCATACCATGGCATACCCCAATTATAATCAATCAGTCAAACAGAGAAAATGATGAAAATCTATTGAAAATCCAATGGATTGAGGGGTACACGATTTTCAGACACACTTCTTTTGAGTTGGAAGATGTTATACCATGTTATCCAACATTAAAAAAAATAATTAAAAACACTAATTGGACAAAAATAGATGCTCATAGAAATGGGATGATGATCCACAATGATTTTATTCCGGGGAGTTGTAACCAACCAGTAAATGGTATAGCGTATAGAGAAGGAAGCGATCTATTTAGATGGAGTTGCCATGATTTTCCATATCCATCTTGATGATGGGTCGATCTGAAAATGGGCTATACCCGGTATACCCTAAAATTGTAATTTTAATGGGTGAAATGAACATTAAAACCATTGGATTTGAGGATATTTGAGGGGGTACCCTATTTTCAGACAGACCCATCATGACCCATCTAGTTTCAGACAGAACTTCAAGAACAATGGTTTGCATTGGGGAATGATATCGTGAAATCATAGTTGAGTCAGTCATGATTCAATCAGTTGCAACACATTTCGACACGGATGCCGCAGCCGAGTGTCAAATTTCTAGCGCCACCTCGCTGGGGGGTGGACCCAAAGACCGCGCCATGCCGCCCTACCGGCCGCCACACATGCGGAATGCGCCGCCCATGCCCAAATTGGTGCTGGTGAATCGCCACTTAGTTGCCATTTTAGCACGCTTTGAAACTATGTCGGTTAGAAGGCTGTTAATCCTTATAATCATAATAAATGTATATAATTATGATAATCATGATATAGTTGTTATATAATTTTGATGTACTGATGATGGCTATATACGGATGTTCACAGGGCAGGTTGATTGTCTTGAAGATGCCCAACTAAGCTGAGCTTGGGCCACGTTGGGATGATTATATACATGCAGTGTGTCACCAGCTGTGTGATTGATGTAGTGAATGCTTGGACCCCCGGAATGTGTAAGAAATTGGGCCATGTTAGTTTCTCAAAAATGCAAAAGATGGGGTTCCCCTGGATTGAACTGCTACCGCCAGGCTGAAGTCACTGAAGTTTACTGAAGTCACTGAAGTCGCTGAGCTGAGGAAATGAAACGATTCTGACGCAGCCCTCACAAACAGATACTGTAGGCACGCGACTTTTTCCACCGCACTGGGCAATAGGCGGTCATGGCGGTCATATCTTGCGCAGAAACAGTGCTTTTCCCTTGGGGATGATATCAATGTCCTTTTCCAATCAGTCAAACTAGGATTGTTTGCAAGTTTTGCTTGAAAAAATCCTGACCAGTTGGCTTTTCAGGATGGGTTTACTTCAGAAATGATAGAATAGATCCTGAAAGTATGAGCTTGCACCTCTTTTCCAAGAGAGGCAAGCCTTGGCCCAGACCAGACCTAGCCAATCCCATGGGTAATCCCATGGAATTCGTTTGAACCAGCCACCGGTCCAGCCCCACGCCTGCGCGCAGCTTCATTGATGACGAACCTCGCAGAGGAATTTCACGTGCCCGAAGAATTGATCTCCTTGCAGAGGGACGGGGCTCCTTTAACGTCGCCTGGCAGCGGTGTTTTCTTGCAAGGCGTTCATGGGATCCGTTCATCAAATTGAGATGTTGTGATAAGTCGAAACCATCAATCAGATATGAATATTATATATATAATATAATATACATATAATTTTGTATAATATAAATTATATATATATACATGAATCTACATTATATATATATATATATACAACATATGTATTATGTATGTATGTATATATATATATATATATTTGTTTATGTACAGAACTAGAGTCCCATGACCTGGTTGACGCTGCCAGCCTTGAGAGCCTTGACTCCAGCACTTCGGTCGCGCCGGAGCCGAATGGGAAAATCACCATGTGGAATGGGTAAATCATCTATGTTAAATATCAATGTATAATATAGATTATATATATATAGATATAAATCAACATAGATTATCTATAAATCAACAATTTTACATATCTATGTTAAACAACGAAAAAGGAGAGAACGGTATAAAAAAATAAGTTAAATTCCGAAGGGACATTTAATGTCAAGGAAACATTTAAAATCATAGCCTCTGGTAATTTAACATAGCTATTGAAAATGGCCCATAGGAATAGTGGATTTTCCATGATTTTCCCATTGAACATGGTGATTTTCCATAGTTTTTTGTATGTTTACCAGATGGTACTTTCTGGATGACCAGATCCAAGCGCTACTCCCAGGAACATGTCCGAGAAATTGGCGGACTTTGGCAGCGTCAACATCCAGGCCATTTTTGTGAAATGGGGATGGATCATGATGGATCAAGTTCCCTAAGACATATATGAGTACATATATATATATGGATTATGTGGGACAGAACCAAGAATTCGTGGGCATACAATGAGACTGGGTGAGAATGATGTGGATAAATCAAATTTCCAAGGAGAGATGGACGTCCAGAAGTCCCAGCTATTTTGGGGGGGGCCATAGCTACATGGAAAATCGGAGGGCTGGTGGTCATGATGAGACTCCGGTTATCCAACTGGCAGACTGGACGTGTCAAAAGCTGCCATTCTGGTTGCTGGCCTCGCGGGTGTTTCGCTTTGGGATGGCTTGAGACCAACCGTTTCAGATATTTATCCACTGGTAAACATACAAAAAACTATGGAAAATCACAATTTTTAATGGGAAAACTCACTATAAATGACCATTTTCAATAGCTATGTTAGTTTACCAGAGGGTATCCACCGATTCCTCAGTACACCCATGTTTCTTAACTGATCGTGAGAGTCACCGATAGTCTTGGGACGCGTGGAATCTACCGACCAGCCATGTTTGGGATGGTGATGTTCACAGGTTTGAAACCATGCAAGGAATAGTTGAAGAGATAAAATCCCATGGATTAGAAATATTTAGAACACAATTGCCCTATCCAAAGTTGCCATTTTGTCGGATACGGTAATCTAACATACTAGTAGTTATGGAAAATCAGCATGTTTAATTATTAATTGGGATTGATCATCCACTTTCAGGGCCATGCTCCATCGACGATTAGATTTCCAGAAGATAACATCCCATTCTCCATCGCAATCTTACGAATTCCATGTATGGCCCATAAAAATCATTAAAAATCCATAAAATGATCATATGCCCATTATATCCAACAAAGCCATGTCAACATGTTCTTGGACGCCTTGGTCCAGGTGACGGTGCAGCAAGCAACCCATGAACAGATGGAGCCGCTTGGCGATGGCCGCAATCCCCGTGGCACCATGGAGGTAGCTGGTAGCTGGCAATTAGCCAATAGTTAATAGATGTTAATAGATGTTAATAACAATCTATTGGATAATTACCAAACATACCAATAATATCTATTAACATTGGATAATTGGTAATCTATTGGTGATGTTAATAGATGTTAATAACATTGGATAATTGCCTTATCAACAATTACCAAACATCAATAGTTGCCAATAGCACCAATAGTTATAAATCATCAATAATTATATACCAAACATCATTAATGTAGGTAAAACAATGCCATACACCACCCATGACTGGGAATGGTAAACATACCACCTATAAAAATGGTGATGACTGGGGGATGGTTTATAATTGTTTTATCCACATTAAATTTGAAGGCATGACTACCGGAGAGTATACCGAACTATTGAGTATCATGTATCAATGTTAATCATACATGTGGCATGTTTTTTTCTTAAGAGCCACTTGAAGACGAAACCCAGCTATAAACAGTGGGCTAGCCACCTTTCTCTACACAAGAACCATCTGAAGACAACCATTTGCCCAGTTCTGGAATGGTTTTTACAAGAGGTATATATATATGTATAGAGAGAGGGAGAGAGATATCGGGGCTGTTCAGCCCAAGCTTCTGGGAAGTTGTTGATTGTCGTGCTTAAAGCCAGGGTTTGCAGGTGTTGAGCCAAGTTGAGCCCAAAACTCTCCGAGTATTTTCCCACTTTAGGGAGGTGATTGCTCGATCTATTTTGGGTGGCGTTGATACTTGGAATGGCATGGAATGGCCATGACTTTCAGTGAGCATCCACAAACATCAGATTTATCAGATTCACAGTCACAAAGATGTTGGAGGTTGAACTCGTCTGGTTTTCCTTTCGATGGGTTATGAGTTTATGCGTTATGGCCCCATTTAGTAGGGTTGTTTCAGAGCCTTACTCCACTTTGAGAGAAGTACAAGAAGATGCTGCACATCCCAAAGAACTTGCAATTTTTCAAAGACCCAATTTTTTTCCAGCCTTTCGGGGTGTTTGAGTAAACTCAGCTGTTTCGTCAGATGTTTAAAGAGTCTGACGTCGGACGGATACCGGTTCCCCGCTCCAGGAAATACATCCGATCCAAGGGCTCGGAACATTTCCTGGGCGCCGAGCTCAAGCTCACGACACAGGAGGGCGACGAGCTGAAGGGCGAACTCTATTGTGTGCCCGGGCCCGACAGGCTATACATTTTTTAGGAACCAGCACGATTTTGTGAAAATTCTACCAAAAGAGTGATGAATTGCTATTCACTATAATATATATATATATATATAATTATATATATATAATTATATATATATGGTCTCGTGTTCCGTGTTCCTACCCCGCCCAATGGTATGGGTCCCCAGGTAGCACCCCGTTCCCTTCTATTTGCAAGCTATCCATGGCGGGCGGGGGGAGGGGGGTTGGAACGCTGGACCATATATACACATATGATATATAGAGGTTTATGTATATATAATATGATATATAATGATTTAATATATAGAACCAAGATGAATCACCGGGTGCAGAGCACCACTAACAAAACACTTCCATACTGCCTCTCGGATGATTCGGTGTTAAACTAAATCATCCAACATTTGTCCACGCACAACCCCGGTGCATGACTGAGTGAGATCGTGGATATCTGGAGTTGTTCCATATGAGACGAGACGAGTTGATCAGATTTGTCCAAAAATTGGGTTTCCACACATGGTCTCCAGGCATTTCACTTGGAAATCCAATTTTATCATAATCCTTGATCATTTTTCGGGCATCATCCCCACTTGTTGGGGGAGACCACTAATTTTTTCTTGCCAAAATGGTTGCCGCATTTTCTGGATTTCGACACTTTCCATCATAGAATTGGATGATGGGAAAAATTACAGGAAAGACCTATATTTGATGGTAAAAACCATGGTTTCCTGTAGATTTTCCCTTAAACCAATCCAGTGATTCCAGCGAAAACATGAGTGGTCCTCAGGTGCAAGATGGTGACAGCAGTTGCATCTTGCGGCAGCATCTCCCAGACGGATGCGCCAACTATTTCTGGCTGAAATGGTCCCTGGGCTGGGCGATGGTTACTGGATCTTAAAACGGTTGTGCAAAAACTGCAGACCCAAGGAAAAGACATGAAAAAAATGAGTTTGGTAGTTGTTGGATGTTGTTGGTACGTATCCATGCAATTCTCTGATGTCCAATTTCGGACCATTTTGCACCAAACCGTGCTGTTTAAGACTTGATGTTTCTCGGGATGTGTCCTAAAAACCAACAAGAAGTCCCAACCTTGTGACTTATGTTGCACTGATTCACAGCTGAGAATAGCCAACTGCAGCATAATTACTTGCAATTCTGCATGGCAGGCCTTGCAAATGACGTTTCAGTATGTTTCAGTGTTTTTTCTGTAAATTTCAAGTTTGAAGGTTGACTTTGAAGTGTCCTGCTACGTTCATCCCAATGATCCAATGGGTGTCAGATTCCGTAAGCAGATTTCGGATGCACAAAGACCAAGACATCGGTGGCTTAGGAACATGATCAAGAGCATCTCTATTGAATCGATGCCGGACAAGAGTCTTGGATGTCTTGGGCCGTTGTGCAGGGTTCAAAACCCGTGTTGAATGATGATCATATGCGATTATATTATCCAACATAGGGCTTATCATAATCCATTATGGAAAATCCATGGAATTCGAATTAACCAAGCAGTATACAGTATAAAGGACGACATAGGGTTTTCAACACTGTTCACTTGATACTGCCAACAAAGATGACTAAAGATGGATATACTGACGGTATTTCACCAAGTGAAATGAGCATGGTTCTGTTGCAGGTCAAACAAATTGACATACGGCACTGACCCATGCTCAAATGTTTAGAGTTTAGAGGAGATACATGTAGATACCAACAACCAGCCATTTTATTGTTAAACCCCCATGTTGGATCATGTTGGATGGTTATATGGGGGTTTCCATAAATGGGGGGTCCCCAAATGGATGGTTGATAATGGAAAACCCGATTAAAATGGATGATTTTGGGGTACCCCTTTTCAGGAAACCTCCATATATATATATTATATTATATGACTTACATATCCATTTTTATTTGGAACGCAGCCCAATCTCTAAAAGTACCAACCAAACAGTGTGTGTGAAAGCCATGGTTTACAGCCCCTTTTGAGGAATTTAAATGGGTCTTCTGAAAACGGGGATACGCTAGATACACCAATATACAGCCATTTTGATAGTCAAGTTTTTTGATCAACCATAGTTTCATAGAAACCCAGGTCATTTTGGTAATGGTAATGGTGAACCACCATTTGATGATTTGAACAGGTGGAATCTTAAGCAGCAAGCGACGGACCAAGGAAGCGCACAGAGTTTTGGCCAGCCGTGAACTTACAAGCGCTCGAACGACGCTGACGACGCAGCTGCCAGCATCACTCGTGAAATATGACGATACCCTCTCGCAATCACAGTTTGTTGTGGAAAACCACCATGGTGAATGGCTAGAAATTGGCCATTCTCAATAGCTAGGCTATGTTAAATTACCATAGGTACAATTCGAAAGAAAAGTGACAACCAGACCCATGGCTGCTGAGTTTTGATGCTTCTGATATCTTCTGATAGGGATTGTATGGGATTGTATATGTTTGCGATTTGCTTGTCCCCCCCTCAGTATGTACATTCTGTATTATCCCTATTCTATGTGTATGTATATATATATAATTATATATATATGTATAGAGGTAACCAATTGGTAGCTATATATATATATAGTTATATTATAATCACTTTGTTAACTTTGTTAGGAACTTCCTGCAACGACTTACAGTATACGTACAAGTACAGAATATGGATACTGTTTAAAGCTGCATGGCACATCCGAAGATTTATCAAAGGAAATCGTGGCGTCACCGTCATCCTCAAAATCGTATGTACGTTATTGCTTGGGCACGTACTTGAACAGATTGAGCATCAAAAAAAATGGCTGGTTAGCCCGGATTGGAATTTCACCGACAAGATTGCATTAACCAAGAAGTATATACAAGGAACAAACAATAATGATCCCTTCATATCATTTCATATCCCTTCCCCCAATCCCTTCATATCCCTTCCCCAATATTAAACATCCCGCTAGTAAGCCATGGTTTCGGGGGGCGTTTGTTTTTTGAATGGGGGAAGGGATGATATATGCAAGAACATGGTACTAATCTTATAATCTTGCAGGAGGACATGCGTTCCATCTATAGAAAGGTTTCCCACGAGATGTGAGTCAAGCCTTGCAGCGATGTCAAGCCTTGCAGGTTGTCATCTCAAAACCTGGAACAAGTCTCACCGGTAATTGGTTTATAGCATTTCAGTGCATTTTATAACTATATACTTGAGTTCGGAACATCCAGGAATGGTGCCTCAGGTTGGCTTTATAGTTACTCATTATGGTCTCAACTCAGTGCAGCTGATTTAAGTCAGAATGGTTTGGTCCTGAACATTCAGGTGAACGTGTATGTGATGTACGCCCTTTTCCCCAGTAGTAAAACTTCACAAACACCCACACAAAACCAGGGTGGAATGTTGTGGCTTTGTTTATTTTGGGATCATGTGTTGCAGGGTCCATGATGATCTGGGTATGGGATTATTAACTTTATGTACCTCAATGAATGGGATCTGTGTAGCATCCTGAAACATGTGGCAGCTGGTGTGCTGGTCCGCAAAGGTCGGCATCGCTAGTAGCAACGCAACCGCAGGGTGGTGCCATCGTCCACAATAATCCATTATATATACAGTATATATAATATACATATATTATATATATGTGTGTGTATGATATCGATAATACTATGATACATATGTACATATGAATAAGATTGCATATCCAGAGACATCTACATAATGACATAGCTGTAAAATCATGTTGTTTTTTTTTGGAATTGCTACAAATGGTCCTGATATTCTGGTGTTATGTGTGTTTAATCACTCCAGAAACTTCCATCGTCAAGTGGAGGATGGCAGCGCGTGTCGCGTGATGGAGCAGTGGTTGCGACCAGCAGCTGCTTCAAGAAAAATCCACGAGTGGGTCAACATTTAGGTGGTTCAAGGCTAATTCTTCTGCCCAAAAAAACTGGGAAAATGAAGAATCCAGCTAAGAATTGACAAATATGAAATAACATGAAGTAACATGAAGGCTATGAAAGATAAGCTATGCAGGCTATGCCTGTTGATGAACAAGCCATGAGTTATTGGAATCCTCCACACGTGGCCTCCAATGGCTACCCTCGACGGGTGGCGCAGCTGTGTCGAAAAATTGTGCAGTGGGAAAAAGAACTTCGTTTTTGCAGAAGGGAACTTCAGCACTGGATGCTTAAAACTAAAAAATTGGGATTTGACATCATTTAACCAAGAATAAATTATGAATAAACGGGGCTGTTGCATATGTTGCATACAACAAGGGAGATATGTTCCAACAATGTGAGCTTTGGGTGTGTCTGAGAATTGGGTACTGTTTGTATATCCTCCCAAAGTTGCAATTTTGATTGGATAATCGGATAATCATTATCACAGCAACACATGGATGAAGGGGTACCCTATTTTCAGACACAGGGGTGAAAAAAAGTGAACAACATCCGACAATGTGGGCCACCCATATGTCTACAGTAGGATGGGTTGTAATTGGACGGGCCTACACTGCAATGATATTCTCATACCCTCTGGGTCAACCTTGGTTAGATACGCTAGTACTTGAATCTTTTGCTATCAATGGTAAAATGTACTAATCAGCTAAAAATTGGACTTCTTGCCAGGTATCTAAGATTCACCATGTTGTAAGCAATGTGTTAAACACAATAACAATCTCCATTTTGGGACCATTATTGTTTCTAATGCCGTTAGAGTCGTAAACTTTGGTCAACTGAGGAACGTTCTATTTTTGGCTTTACCATATTACGTCAACATCCCAGGTATGTATAGCTGATTATAGCTGTATAGAGTATTAAATTAGGATGTATGGGTGGAGTGATGGATGAATGGATAGTTGGACCAGCATCTCAGCCTGTGATTGGTGATATGCCCATTTAATACTTATGTTTTCTGCTACTTATGACTGTTTATATCTTACCCGTAGGACCGCACAAGGCGGTGGCGGAAGTTTTAATAGGAAACTATAGGACGGTAAGCTGTTGTGATGCATGGATGGCAGCGCGAATCCACTGATGGACGGAAAGGTGGTTGGAGTTGTGCATAGTCAACTCCTGGCTGTAGTGTGGTATAGTGTAGTTGTAGTTGTAGTGTGTATATATATATACTGTAGTTGTATTTGTAGTTGTAGTGTCATTGTAGTTGTTGTTGTAGTGTAGTGGTAGTTGAAGCTGTAGTAGTAGCTGGTGTTGTTGTAGTTGTAGCTGTAGTTGTAGTAGTTGTAGTTGTAGTAGTACGGCCAGGCGCTGCGTGTTGCCCGGAAAGGTCACATGGCGTTTAAGCATCATCCTTCAACATGTTCAAAGACCTGCGCAGGGCCAGTGCTTTGAGATTTCCCAAACGACGAGCCCTAAACCCTAAATCCTAACCCCAAAAACCCTAAAACCTAAAACCCTAAAACTTTAAACCCTAAACCCTAAAACCTAAACCCTGAAAACTTTGAATCCTAAACGAGAAAACTCTGTGTATATGCAGTATGTTCTGCAATCTCTCCTATGTTATTCAACAACACGACATCCTCAATGTTGATGTCTGGGCAACACGCGGCGTCTGTGGGTAGTAGTAGTAGTGGTGGTGGTGGTGGTGGTGGTGGTGTGTGGTGGTAGTAGTAGTAGTAGCAGCAGCAGTAGTAGTAGTAGTAGTTGTTGTTGTTGTTGTTGATGTTGTCGTCGTTGTGGTTGTGGTTGTGGTTGTGGTTGTGGTTGTGGTTGTGGTTGTGGTTGTTGTTGGTGGTTGGTGGTTGGGGGTTGGTGGTTGGTGGTTGGTGTTTGGTTGTTGGTTGTTGGTGTTGGTGTTGGTTGTTGGTTGTTGGTTGTTGGTTGTTGGTTGTTGGTTGTGGTTGTTGCTGGTTGTTGGTTGTTGGTTGTTGGGTTTTGTTGTTGTTGATGTTGTTGTTGTTGTTGTTGTTGTTCTTCTTGTTGTTCTTCTTGTTGTTCTTGTTGTTCTTGTTGTTGTTGTTGGTGGTGGTGGTGGTGGTGGTAGTGGTTGTGGTGGTGGTGGTGGTGGTGTTGGTGGTGTTGGTGTTGTTGGTGTTGTTGGTGTTGTTGGTGTTGTTGGTGTTGTTGGTGTTGTTGGTGTTGTTGGTGTTGGTGGTGTTGGTGGTGTTGGTGTTGTTGTTGTTGCTGTTGTTGCTGTTGTTGTTGTTGTTGTTATTGTTATTGTGCTTCTTGTTGTTGTGCTTGTGTTTGTGTTTGTGCTTGTGGTTGTGGCTGTGGTTGTGGTTGTGGTTGTTGTGGATGTTGCTGTTGTTGCTGTTGTTGCTGTTGTTGTTGGTGGTGGTGGTTGTGTAGGTGTAGGTGTAGGTGTAGTTGTTTTTCTAGGTGTAGTGTAGTGTAGTGGAGTTGTAGCTGTAGTTGTAGTTGTAGTCTAGTGCAGTGCGGTGTTACTGTTGTGTTGTGTTGTGTTGTGTTGTGTTGTGTTGCGTTGCGTTGTGTTGTGTTGTGTTGTGTTGTGTAGGTGCAGTGTATCTGTAGTTGTAGTGTAGTGGTAGTTGTAGCTGTAGTTGTTGTGGTAGCTATAGTTGTAGTTGTAGTTGTAGTTGCAGTTGCAGTTGCTGTTGCTGTTGCTGTTGCAGTTGCTGTTGCTGTTGTTGTTGTTGTTGTTGTGCTGTAGTGTGGTGCGGTTGAACGTCCAAAAGTTGTCCGAAGGTGGCGTTTTTGTGCTTTTTGATTTCCAGATTGCTTCGCGCCTCAATGGTGCGCATTTTTTGGACATCTCAACCTCCAAAAGTGGTCCGAACATGGTGTGTTTTTATAATTTTGACTTGGACATGTGCTTACTGCCACAATGGCGTGCACTTTTTGAACATCTTAAGTTCCAAAAGTGCTCCAAGAATGGTGTGCTTTTATGTGCTTTTAACATTTTGATTCCGAAATGTCCTTCGCGCCACAACGGCTTGCACTTTTTGAACAGCCCAGCAAAAGTCCTCCTCGGCTTGGACATTGACAAGCAGCTCACTGAAGCGCCAGCAAACATTAGCTGATCGCAACATGCGCTCCGCGCCACAGCGGCGTGCATTTGTCATACGACCAGATGGCTCCGCACCTGCCGCTTTAGCGAGCCTACTTTTCGACCCTCCGGAGCCACAATGCATTGGAAACACTGCTTCGCGACTTTTCTACCTTTTCGCGCACCTTAATCTTCTTTCTACCGACTCTTTCTTTTCCCTGACTGCTCTCACCACTGTTGCTGCATCTGTCCATAAGTCGGAAGCTTGACTTCTAAACTTGCTTCGGTGAGGAAGTTCCTGAGGTGCCAGAGTTGTAAGATTTATTTGGGTCGAACTTGGATGTCGTAGGGATACATCCGAATCAGCCAATGCTCAAAGCAGCGTCATGGGCTTGTCATGCCAACCCATCCGACGCTGCCAGGTGACGTCCAAAAGATCCCTGCTGAGCGTGCTGACAGCAGGCCCAAAATTGTGACATAAAGTTCTCATCTCAAAGAATATGTCCGTGAGTCAAAACCGCAAGTACCCACGTGAATCCCCCAAAAAGCTGGGACATGCTGGGACTTATGGATGTTCATCCCATCGCAAATATGGTAGAATAGGTTTTGTCCACAATATGAAATAAATGAGACAATAATAGATCTTGTAATTTTGGGCCTTCGTAGGATGGCATTTATTTGCCCAAAATCAAAGCTCTTCATCTCAGTCAATTGAAAAATATCATATTATGAATTTAATTGACTAATTAAGTAGTACGGTAACGACATTTAAATATGTGGAGGGCGGGCCAGACAACAGGGCTTGGAGGGTCACCTATGGTAAAAAATATATATATATATATGTTTTTAGATTTCACATTTCATATTTTTATGCATGGAGGGCACGCCTGCTGGATTTACGGGCTGGATTTACCGCATGCAGATCTATTGGTTACAAACAATATGGATCATAGGGTGATTTGCCTTGTTATTGGTATTTTTATATTAATAATTAATATATTTATTTTTTTTTATATATTTATATATTTTTAATTTATTTAAATAATATATATTTGGATAATTATTATTTTAATTTTATACAAAAATTAAATATAAAAATTATAATATTTAAAATATATTTATTTGGAAAAAAATATAATATTTATTTTAATATTATATTATTTGGATATAAAAAAAATTTGGATATATTTAGATAATAAAATAAATATATTTTATGTTATATTTATATTTAAATATATATTATTTTATATATTTTGAATAATTTATTTATTTTTATAATTTATATATTTTTTTTTTATAATTTATAATATAAAATAATTATATTAAAATTATAATTTATAAATTTATATATAATATAATATATATTATAATATAATATATAATATAATATATAATATTTTTTTTTAATTAAAATAATATATTATTTATTTATTTTTATTTTTTAAATATATATAAATAATTTATATAAATTTAAATATATTAAAATTATTTAAATTATAATATTTTATTTGTTTTATTTTTTGGAATATATATATATATTTATATTTTAATAATTAAGATACGGTTAAAATAAACATAAATTATTTTAATAAAGAAGGGTCCAATCGTATTGAGAAAATGCACCAAACCAAACTATGTAAAACGATAGGACCCTTCCCAAAAATCAATAATTTATAACCATCTATGGACAAAATTGATGAAAATTTAATTTACAATGCCCGTATTTCTTGTAATTGCCATTTTATTTACTGTCCAAGTAGATTGAGATATTGCATTCTTTAGGCAGATTGTTTTTTTCTTCCCAGGTCCCAAAACAATAAAATTAAATCAAATTGAAAGCAATTAAATTCTGAATTACCCAAATAATAGATTGAAATCTAATTTTGAATGCCCTTTGTATGTTTAGATTTAATTCGAATTATGTTTTTTTTTTTTTTTTTAATTAAATTTAAATGTAATTGAATTCTGAATCAAATTAATTCTGATTACGAAATTTGTTCTGAATTCCATCTATTCCATGTTTGATTTGTCGTTTCTTCTTCCTTTCTTTCCTTTTCTTGTTCCTTCCTTTTTCCTTTTGTTTTTCAGTTGTGTTTTTTGTTCGATATTCCTTTTCCTTTCCTTTCTTGATCGTCAAAATGTTCCAATTTAGCAATAACCTTAGCGATAATCTAGTGATAATTTTTTATTGAAAAAGGGACCCCGGAGGAGGGATAAATTCATTTGATCCCAAGAAGAAGAAGGACTCAACAAAAAAATAACAGGTTCTCGACACCAGAACACCACGTTATATTCAGATTTGGGGAACCGAATGCACTTCTTCATAGCTACGAATGCTTCTTTTTTGGAACCATGGATCTGTATCAAATACGAGCTTTCTAGTTCGAAAATGAGATCGTAACAGATTTCCTTGCTTAGGAAAGAATCTAGGAATATGCTTGGATAGCTCCCCAACATGGTTACAAAGGCAAAGACAACCAAAGGCCCTTAATCCATCCCCGGCAGTTTAGATCTGAATCCGTGAAATTAATTCCCTTGTATTTTTGCAGTATTTCGTGTTGATTTGAACAAAACATTGGAAAACGATAGGGCCCCCCCCAAAGAACGATAATTTATATTTTTGTACCAGGCATAAACAATGATTTTGACGGCGGTTCAATTAATATTTTCTATTATAAATATATATTTAAAGAAAAATAATATATATATATAAATTATTTATTAATTATTAAAGGAATTTTAAAAAAATATATATTGAATATTTTTATAGATTTTTTTTATTTTATTAATATTTATAAATTAATATATATTAAATTGAAATTAAATTAATAATTAAAAAATATATATATATATTTAATAAATAATTATATTAATATAATTGAAATTGAATAAATTATTTTGATAAATATAAAATTAATATATAAATGATAAAATAATAATAATAATAAAATAATTATTATATTTAAATAAATATATTAAAATAATTGAAATTGAATAAATTATTT
>Ga0126342_10005780_pt1 | contig 21731 bp, 16 predicted proteins | sample Cyp1metagenome_FD_92528 | JGI IMG/M metagenome (GOLD analysis project Ga0126342, IMG submission 92528) | Coral microbial communities from Lord Howe Island, Old Settlement Bay, Australia - Cyphastrea 1 metagenome | ecosystem: Host-associated > Invertebrates > Cnidaria > Coral ... | reverse complement strand
TGTAAATACATTTGATGTGTCCCAGAATCTTCCGATCTAGAAAATACATGTAAGTGCATGTGCATATAATGCTACCTTCATGCGCCACCGAAAAACACTAAAACCTCACTCCTCCGCCGGCGGTGTCCTTGGTGCACCATGGTCAAAACATTGCAGTGGGGCATGTCATCTATCCCATATTGGGAACCCTTAGGATTCACAATCATTCATTATGGGGATATGTATCCGTAGGGATGGATGACCATTAGAATTTTTCGCCATCTGGAAACTGTGGAATACCCATCTGGAAACTGCGTGTCTATGGACCCGGGGACAGGCAATCTGGCAATCTGGGAATGGTATCGGCCCAAACTGGGTACCCAAAACCATCGGTTTCAATATCAAAATGATCTCTTGAGGGTACCCCCAAGAAACACATACAGTGTATATATATATATGGTTTCTGTTGCTATTTGCAAGTTTACCACCAAGAATGATAAGTCCATCTGTGTGGGTCATATTCGACCCATACCCTTGTATGGGTACCATGAGTTGTGTAGTATCTTCTTGATTTTTAGGTTATCAAAAACCAAGTGTTTTGTTGGATGCCTTTGATGCCCAATCTGATTATGTGTCCGCTTGCTTGTCCCATTTGCTCGCTAAAATCCCCATGTTGATATCCCCAATAAATGGTCTCTATAATTCCAACAGTATGCCTATGAATGATTACAGATATCCCATTGTATATAGTAAATATGATATATATATATATATCCTATGAAACATATCATAACAGTCATAACACATTTCCCATTCATAGGATATTGATTTATATAGAATACATGTAAATGCCCATATGTTTTTTTCTGCAATTGACCCCCGCCCACCCGGAGAATAAAAAACGAGCCACGGCAACTCCGGGGCAATCGCAACTGCCTGGCACAGCACAAATCTCTCCGTTCCAACCAGATGGGCTGTTATAATAACAGATAACTATAGTAACTATATCTTATAATCTCACATATATATATACTATATAACTATAGATGGGCTGCTACAGGCAAAAGAGAATGTCATGCCCAAGTCATGCCTAAGGTGCTTCTCAGATTCTCCGCACGGCACCGCTGTTTTAAAAAGTCACGCCTAAGTCATGCCTGACGGGTTTTCTTGCATGGCACCGCGATCATTGCAGCACTCATTCAATTGATATGGTTTCAAAATTCTTACGGCCATTCCTCTTGTTTTAGCTCGACGCGACAGGAGTTCCCAATGGCACCGCTGGATCCGAACAACAACAATGTAAATCCCCTAAGTAGGCGTTGATAGCGAAACACATAGGCACCGCAACAAAACTCAAGAAAAGTGCACCAAACACATCAGAGGCCGCTGGTGTTTATGGGGTAGGCACGACTTCTTACGTTAACTTCCCTGCAGCTAATTCTGGCATTCTGCAGCCGGTGGGCACGACATTGTCTGTTCCCTGTAAATTTCAAGTTATATTTCATTCAAAGGCCCCCTGGCCCTATCCAAAGGGATGCTATTCAGCTTTGCACAGGTCAGAGGTATTTTAGCTACGAACAAGCAACAAAATGCACTGGGGTAGCCGCGTAGCGCAAAATGGAAAATATTATTGGTCATATTTATATAAATTTAAAATAAAAAGAAAAAAACAAAATATATTTTTTAAAAAAAACAAACATGTGAAAACATGTTTTCTAAAAAAATGTTGGGCCGATTTTTTGCTTCCAGTATTATTTTTAGAAGGGGGCAGGATACTCTTCTGCTCAACGACCTCGTCCCACACCCCGCAGCACAGAAAACATATCTGTTCATAAACAAATATGTGTTCATATTTTTTAAGGGCCCAATTCCACCAATTTTAAAGATATTGTAAAGAAACAAAAACATAATTTAGCAACAGAAACTCTGGATAGTACCCCTTTGAATAGCTCCCCAGAGATGGAGAAAGAGACATATATATATATTAAAATTATAGATGGTATATAATTAATTATAATTATAGTGCGTAAAATCCTGTTAAATTATTACAGAACATTGCTGTTTTAACTGTTTGGGGGCAGAATATCTACGGCAATGAGGATATGATATTGCCACAATGATTTATATACAGTATATACTGATGGAATATTTACTGGAGATATAGCAGTAATTATAGGAATGAACATGATTCATGAAGGTATGGGCTCTTGTCATCTTTGGGGATGAGAATGACAACGATGTGAACTGTGCCGCAACGAGTAGTTTCAGCCCATCCAAAATGACACCAAAACCATCCAAAACCATTCGTACATTAGTTGATTCATGACTAAGAATAGTTACACATCCCCATGATATCCTCATGAACGGCTGGTTTATAGAACCAAACCATTTCCAGTTGGTTTATCCTTTTGACGAGGAAATCGGCCTCCACAACGCTGGGCTCTGCAGCCGGTTTGCCTGAGCCGATGATCAGCGACTGCCGACGTGCCCGGTTTCACTGTTTGGAGGTTTTGACAACCACCTAGGCATGAAATTTGGCCACGGATGCAACAAAAACTGTACATGCTCAGAAATAGGGACATCATTAGTCATCATAATTACTACACCCCTTTTGTCAGAGTAATAGTTACAAGATAATGATAGCGGTGATGAGGTGGAGCATGACAATGCACATGGTTTGGAATCTTAATCTATTTGTTTGGTGGTTGTTGCAAGAAATGTCAGAGTATCTGAAGTTCTATCTACAGACTCTAAATGAAGGCTACAACCCACTAGTTTTTTCAAACTGGCTACTGTCACTTGAATAATTGAGGGATTTAAATGCTACAAGTGGTAAAAACCAGGTTTGATTCCGACATGTTGACAGCCAATCATAGAGGAAATGACTGGCTAAGCGAAATTTTTAAAACCAGCTGGTCCTGAACCCAGGATCTTTCGATCATGGCCATGTTTTTGTTCCCCAAAGTCAGTGGTTCAAAGCCCAAAACTATGGACTTCTCGTGGGGTTTACACCTTGGCAGACCTCGACCGTTTCAATGGGAAAGTCCACCGTTCAGCTGAGGCGCTTGGGGTCGCTACCTCCATCCTCGGGGTTTCCCGACCGTTTCTCACTGGTTGGTGGTGCAATAACCACCTTGAAAAATATGAGTTCGTCAATGGGAAGTATTCTCCAATATAAATTATGGAAAAATTCAAAATGCTTGAAACCACCAACCAGCTCAATTCTTGCGACCAAAGCAAAGTCGTCAGATCAGCAATGAGAAAAGAGGGTTCCTGAATCTAGTGACTCGGAGCCCCAGTGTTACGATGCATCCAACAAAAGCAATACATGAGGTTTGTGACAAGTCTGCCAGTACACAATGTTTTGTTTCGATTATCGTGCCATAGTCATTAAGAAGCGTGGTCATCCTGTGTGTATTTAGATAGCAGTATACACATATATATATATATATATATGTGCATCTCTACATATCATTTAAAATTTGTTTATCTTAATCGGTCATCTGAACATACACGACATGGTCTCACACAATAATTAGTTATCATATCAAGTTGGTATATATATATACCATTGTACTACTGGATATATTCCATCATTTTCCCCCTTTCCCCCTTTATTGCCGACACAATACATCACCATGTTATGAAATACAGTATATCCATATGGTATATCCCATATATCCATGTGTTATCAACGATCTACATTCATGGAAAAACCATATGACAACTTACTGAATCACAATAAAAACACGGTTAAATCATCATTTGGGCTGAAAAATAATGCACTAACCTGAAGATAACTGTCATCATCCGGCCATTTGGGGATGATTCCCCCTATCCGAACCATTGTTCCAGTGACGTCACAGTGAGGTCTCTATATTTCACCCAGATCTATGTATGTATTCCATTTATATTCCATTAATATTCCATTAATATCCCAGTAATATTCCAGTAACATTCCATTAATATTCCAGTAATATTCCAGTAACATGCCATTAACATTCAGGTCATATTCGAGTAATATTCCATTACCATTCCACTATTATTCCATTATTATTCCATTAACATTCCATTAATATATTCTGAATAGATCATTCTATCCTCATTATAGATTCCCCAAGTAGTGAGCTTCCCATTGGAAAAAAACATGGAAATACGATAAATCCATCGACTTTGTAGGATGATTTTTCCAACTCAAACCCAGTTCCAGTGGCAGATTTTCGAGTCGAATGATCCCCAATTTAGAAGATCCAGATAAATCACCATTAAACCCAACGCTGAAACTCTAACAATCGCTTCCGAGCTCCCCATATAGCTGTAGAGAATCACCTAACCACTGGATAGTAATTTCATATTCAATCATATCACCATCTTTGGTGGGTAAATCAACATTTTGCATTGGTTGCATCTTTCATTCATATTACAACTTCATATATATATATATATTTAACTATATCCATGAAAAAAAACAGGTCATTGTAGACCATCGCCAAGCATCGCTGGGCCATTGACAACAGCCGCATTCTTTGGCGCATTCTTCGGCGCGTGGCCGTTGCAGGACGCTGCTTCCGGATCATCCTGGACACGCGATGAACGAGGTTAGCTAGGTTTCATGATTGTTATTTTGATGATTCATCAAAACTACAATGATGTACTACAAGGTGGTGCCCCATAGTTAGCTAAGTTGGTTTATAAGTCCAATATCTAGGGTTTATGGAGGTTATATCTGTAGGTAATAGGGATTATAATCCAACTGATAACTAGGGGGTACCACGGGTTTATGGTTACGGGGGACCACCTTGTTTTGGTGTGGAAAAAAACAGGACGGGGCTGGGACGGAGTCAAGGCTGCATGATGTGGATGTCTTTCGATTCTTTGTAGAAGCTGCTAAACAAAAAACACAAAACAAAATATGAAAATAAACAGTTGTAGATAACATGAGTTGGATAATTTGTGATCACAATTTTCAGGATTGTATAACCTTAATTAATTACAGTGATAACAAAAGATCTGCGAGTGAAACGCAATTTTTCTCCATCTTTTTTATGGGTAAAATAATTGTTATCCCATCATATTCCATCCCACACCCCATAAATGGGCCCAAATATGTGGTTTCATTCCTACTCAACCATGGATTTCCCATGCTTTCCGTGAATTGTTTCTTATTTTTTTGGGGGGGGAAGGGAAGACATTCCGAAGAACCCCTGCTCCGGGTACACTCGCAACTCCGTTTCGCACAGAGCCCCTGGCAGCCTTGGTCTTTCCCGTGGCTGGCCTCAGAGAAAAAAATCTTGGAAAATCCTATGAAAATCCTATGAAAATCCTATGAAAATGGATGATTTCGGGGTACCCATATTTCAGGATCATCGAAACAATTGATGGTTTCCGTTTTCTCATGGGGGTAGAAACCTCCAAATTTCATACTACCAGTGAGACGGGAACTCAGAAAAGCTTCAGTTTGATGCAAATTTCTCTCACTTAAAAAGTGTCCAATACTGGAACAACCATAAATAAACAATACATATATAATGTTCAAGCAACTTCCAATAGGATTTTAGAAACTCAGCACTTCTAACCTCAAGTTGTCAAGGCCTGGGCGTTGATATCTGGTGGCTGAACTACTGTTGGCTGTGCCCCCCCCATCCATGCGAGCAGGTTTCGGTGCAGCTTCAGGCGCAACCTGAAATAAATTCCGCGAGCGGCCGATTTCACCAATAACCTTGGGAGGTTTAACCAAGTCACCAACTAACAACCAGGAAGGAATTGACCTGAAATGCTTCATGTTGGTGAAATGCACTAATAAAATATGCAAACATCCTGAAATCTGAGTTTGGGATGATTCACCATAATAACCATCCTGACCACATGGTAATGTCCCGGGTTCCAAGCTTTCAGGGTCCCTCCCAGTTTTTAAGGCACTGCTGTTGGGCATATCTATGTAAAACCTATACATATATACATATATATATATATGTATATGTATAGCTATATATCTATACAATTCTATACATATATGCATCTATACATCTATATGTCCATACTATATATATATATATATTTACATCTACATTCGCACTGTCGCTGTGTCCACGTTCAACTTCAATCGGCCTGTCGCTTCGAGCTCCTTGATCGGCTACGCGCTCGAGCTCCTGCAGAGCGGCGCGTAGCCGGTGAAGGATTTGGAGGATCGTCCCAGTAATGGGGATATAATGGCTGGTTGGTGGTTGAGCCCTACCATTGTGGTAAAAAAAAAAACTGTTAATGATGGTTAACATATGGTTATTATATGGTTAATGATGGTTAATCATAATCTGGTTGGTGGTATACCTACCCCTCTGAAAAATGATGGAATTCGTCAGTTGGGATGATGAAATTCCCAATATATGGAAAAAGCATGTTCCAAACCACCAACCAGATGGGATATCTGAACAATATTATGAGATATCCTGCATGGTTATATTGTGGAATATTATGAGACATTACGGGATATAACCATTTCACTATGGGATATAATATCTGACCAACTATCCTGGTTATATTATGGGAAAGAGTGAAATGGTGACTTAATGGGAATATCATGAGAAAAAACCCTCTGGATGTTTAACATTAGCTATATAGCTTTGGAAGACGGTTCATTTATAGATGATAAACATGATGAGTTACCTATTAAATTCCATAGCAACCTCAAATAGCCAGAGGGTTTTTCTGGATGTGCCTAGATTTCATGAGATTCAAATAAGACTTAACCAGCCAAAATGGTTATTTCGTGTTATTTCATGTTATTTCATGGTATTTCATGTAACTACTGGTTGGTAAGATTGGTAAGTGGGGTTAGCCGGGTTAGCCACTTGGAAATTGGACACCTTTTTTTCTGCAGGAAAAACCGTGGGATGATCATCCAAGTAGTAACCATGAGGACTCACCCAGTCACCCAGGAAAAACGTGACTGGGTCAGAAGTTACCAGGCTGGGATTACGGCGATTACGGGTTGAACATCTCCGAATTTAACAAACTGAAAGTGTAATTGAATGTTCTGAAAACTGGCGATTCGGATACAACCAGTAGTCTTAAAGGTAGGGCTATTTTGGGGTTTTGATTATCCAACATATGGAAATCTATACAGTAAGTGATAGTTGATTGGTCTCCTTATGTGTTGCCTTTAGAGGTTATTGATATTGACCTATTGGGATTCTGGTTTCCCACCAGTTTTGAATACCTATAAAATCCTATAGACATCTTTTAACTAACCAGTATCTCATGCGATAAAAGGCGGTGCCCCCCAGGTATGTTTGTTTGTTTATGTCACCCCCATGAACTATGTCAATATGTCTAGCATTCAGCCAATCGTTATTGGACTTGTAATGAGTTGTAAAACAACTTAGCTAACTATGGGACACAACCTTGTATATAAGTAATTCAAGTGTTGTACTTCAAGCGCTGCTGCCAGAACCATTGCCAAACCCATCTACACTTAGCGGTTTTGTTGTCATGCGCGGATCACATCTGAACGCACCGTGATTATTTGGATCGGTTGGCTTCATGACTACTTAGTGGCTCACCCCGCGAATCGTTTATGTGGGTTAGTAAAAACAACAGTTCTAGTTCTAATTGGATTAACCCCACTTATATATACCAGTTATATTCAATTTATAACTGGGGTTAATAAATTATAACCCACTTACTAAGTGGGATGAGGAAGTAAGTAGAAGTTCCCGATGCGACACCGCTCGAGGCAATTTAGATAATTTAGTCTGAAAAGGGGCTATGTGGCCCCCCCAGATTGCAATTTCAGTCGGGGAAATGACAATGCGTCAAAATTTGATAAATTTTGGGGGTAACCGGGTAATTATCCTATTTTCAAGCAAACCCACCCCAAGACCTTGAAAAAGCCTCCCTCTCATTTCTGTCTTTCGAATGCTGAAGACGAACCTGGCACCACTGCTACTGGTGGGGCAGCCACAGGCGCTGGTGCCGCTACAGAGGGTGCTGCCGCAGGTGCTACAAGTGGTGCTGGTGCTGCTGCCGGGGTGGATGCTGCAGGTGCTGCTGCTGTCACTGCAGGTGCTGCTGCTGTTGCTGCTGCTGGCGCTGGCGTGGGAGCCGGAACCGGCGGAGGCGGGGCAGCCGGGGCAGCCGGGGCAGCCGGGGCAGCCGGGGCAGCCGGGGCAGCCGGGGCAGCCGGGGCAGCCGGAGTTGGCGCTGGCTCTGCAAGTGCAGGAACAGTCCTCAGAGCATCATAGGAAGTGTCTGGGAATTAGTTCTAACCGTTGATTGTGACTGTAGACTTCTGCCTCCAAAACAAACGATGGCAAATCTACAATTACTTGAGAATCACAGTTACCAACCACTTAGAGGTTCACTGTTACTCCACAAAGGCTGCCCAAGGCCATAGCATGAGTGGGATACGGGTGAGCGCCAATTGCATTTAGCTCATCATTGATGCTCCTCTAAGACTTTAAGGGTATCTTTCAAATGAACTGCTTTGCAATCCCAAGAATTCAGTTTATTGTCCAGTGGACCCCCATCCCTCGTGAAAGAAAGCAGATAAATTTCATAAAGACTGCAGGACTGCCAAGCTAATGAAGTCATAAACCAGCTTAAATATCGTGGCCACGGTGGCCCACATTTCTCTTGGTGATCCCCTGCCAAGAGTCGTGCAGGCGGGGGCCGCGATCGTTACCTCCTCCTTCTTTGCCTGGTACGTGGGGAGCTCGCCCAGTTTTGCTTGGAGAAGCGGTATAGATGTATGGAGTAAAATCCTATAAAAACCATCTGAAATCCTAGTAATTAGTATAAGAAGCTTAGGTCGGTTAGAGTAAAGTAGCGGTTTGGAAACCAAGAGAACTAACCATCTTGGTATGTGGCAAACATGACGATTTCGGCTTATCATGGCTTACGAGCTTCACATACTAGTGTATGCGTCCAAGGTCAAGACACTCGTGTCCATATGCTGGGTGATCCCATCGATGGTTCCAGCAATACTGTGAGCTAGTAGAATGATGTAGAATGTATTGGATGAGTGTCCTACCCACTTAGTTCCCTTGACACCCCAAACAAGGCGACGTTGCTTGCGGTGCTGGTGCCATTCATCAGGGTACATCTCTCATTGGACCATCACTTTGGAGCGGAAGAATCCCCGTACGCTGGGTTGTCGTAATTCCTATATTGAACCACGTTGTAGAACCTCAATCATCAACCAAACATTGAGATGGATCAAGACATCATATTTGCAGTTTCTACCCTCTGGTATACTTACATAGATACCAACAATCACCATGTTTAATAAGTAAATTATCTATAGAGATATCAAACAACAACTGGGAATATGGAAAAACCATGGTTTCCGAAGGAAGTGATGTACAAATGGTGGTTTTCCACATCTGCAAACTATTTTGTCAGAGGGTAAAGGATCGAATATTTCAATGTTGGATTTGTCTCAAAATGAAGGGGTGGGTCTAAAGTTGCCATTCTTATGCAGAAAATGGATGATTGCCATGATGAAAACCGGTGTTACCTTGGATTTTGAAAAATTCCATTTTCAGTCAAACCCTAATATTTCTACTAACAAAAATGTGCGTTGGATGCACCAAAATACCATGTGGCTTCGATGGTTTTGAGGTTTCTCAAATCGCATTTTTCGCAAGTTTTAATTATCACAGTGGAAATAACAAAAAACACCTAAGGTAGTGTCTGGGCGAAGTCACTATAGTAATTAACCATTATTGTCATTGCAATGGATGGAATGGAAAAATGGCAAACCGGTCTATTTGTTTATGGGTTTTACGGGTTTAAAATACCGCAATATAGTTGTTTGATGTTAGCTGTATATCCAATTAAATTCCAATTAATATATAATCAATAAATCAAATAAAGCCACATTTTTTAAAGTGCTAATATCCCATAATCATATAAAATCATATAAAATCATCGTTTTGGTTGGTGAAATCCAAATATATAAAATCATATCAAATCACCATACACATCCCATCACATCTCATACAAATCCCGCTTTGAGGCAGCTACAAATGGCGCTTCCAACTGCTCCAGGGCCGATCGAGCCGTTACCACCTGCGATTTTCGATGTTCGGCGAAGGGAAGGGCTACTTGGAGGATCATCCCCCTTAATAAGTGGTTAATTAGTGGGATTACAAGCCACTTATTTTAACGGGAGAACCTACTTATATTAGGGACTTAGTAACCAGTGTGATGAACCACTTTTGACAGAAACCCCCAACAAGATAGAAACGAGTTTCCAGGATGGTCGTTCCCATCATGTTTCCCACATATTTTCCAGGTTCCCAACGTTTCTATCGGGGCTTGCCATATGGGATAATGATGAAGCGTGGATGGACAAAATCCTGGACCAGCTGGTATCTATTGGATTCTATTGGTACCTATGAAACAGCCTAAATAATGGGATTATAACGGGAAAAACCATCTACCAACTGGTGCAGGATTTCTTCCATCACAGTATTAAATACCACTAAAAAAAGGTGATTTAACATGATTGCATCATATATATATGTATATGTATGTATGGATTGGTTGGAAATTAAATTAATGGGATATACACCCAACATCAACCAACAATACTGGTCATTCAAGAGTTTGCTATGGGAAATGATGCACATTGCCTATGGAGTTGGATGATTTATATCTTGGTGTTGATTTTCCACAGCTAATCTCTAGATTACCAGAGGGTATATGTATCCAACCACGAAAATGATGCTTTCATCTGCAACAAAACCTGGTGATTTGACAAAATCTCACCCATAAAACTGATGATTCTACCCACATGATCCAACATCTTGCCATTCTTGGTGCATCTGATCGTTTCCCTGGCTTATCTGTGCAGGGCACAGCCGGGCACAGCTCACCACCTGCGAAACCTGCTCATCGGACGAATCGTTTTTAGGGTGAACATCCAATGGGATAAGTGGGGTTAGTTCACTTATAACTGAGCAGTGTTCAAAATCCCTCCGTCATTCCATTATACTGGTTGGTTATTAGGGATTCCCCTATTGGAATATTATAATCCCCAGTATATTGGGTAGTATAATCCCCTATAAAAATAATCATCAACCAACAGGGGTTTAGCAGCCACTGCTCAACTGGTGTTTTTACTAAGCCACGGAAATGACAAACGATGAGCCACCAAGTAGTTGCCAAGCACCTGCTGCAACCACTTTGACAGGTTCACCAACTCGGCAGTAGGCCTTGGTGTTTTCGACCTATGACCTTTGTCATCCAAACAGTCACCCATTTGGGTAGGTACAGAATGGTATACATAGAAGAAAGGCGGTATATAGGCGATGCACTGCTGAAATCCACTAGATAAAACAAGTCGAAGTTTCGGTCATTTCATCTTTATGTAATCCAAAACCTCGTTGTTGTTGTTGTTTTTTTTGCTGGTGACATGTTTTGGTGATATAAGTATTAACAAGACCTTAAAATTACTATGTTATATAGTTATATCCGACTTACCCCCAACTATGCTACCTTCAAGTATATCAAAGATTTTGAAGTTGAAACCATATTTCTATATATTTCCATATATGTCAGTATAGTTGAACACATTTTAAGTCTTAGTTCATAATCTTCCAAAGATCTTGGAAACTTGGATTTGCTTCAGAGCCACCAAAAAAAAATCCCGAGACGGATTCCCATGATGGATTAACCAATGGGAAAACAACAAACACTTTCAGCAAATCTTAGGAAAGATCAAAGTAGTTACTGGAGGCCGTTGAATTCTACATTTGGGTTCGTATATAATATATAATATATAATATATAATATATAATATATAGTATATAATATATAATATATAATATATAATATATAATATATAATATATAATATATAATATATAATATATAATATATAATATATAATAAATAATATATAATATATAATATAATAAAAATATATAATATATAATATATAATATATAATATATAATATAATAAAAATATATAATATATAATATATAATATATAATATATAATATGTATATATATAATATGTATATATATATATAATTAATCATTATGTATATATATATATATAAATATTACTGGCTGAATTATATTAATTCACTAGCCTGAAAATAACTGCTATCATACGACCATTTGGGAATGATTCCCCTATACATTCACCATCATTCCACTGACGAAAAAACCTGAGGTTACTAGAATTCATCGAGATAATCAATGTTCCATTCAGGTTCCATTCATATACACGGGAATTTACAAAAATAGAAATAGGTACCAGACAATTCATATATATATATATTCCATCAATATTCCATCAATATTCCATCAATATTCCATTCATATATATATACGTATATATATATACGTATATATATATATATACATATATATACATATAAATTACCCAGTCGTAGTGGATTCCCTGGTTAAATGGGCTCCGCCAGTTTTCATCAACTCATCAAATCCGAAAAAGATATCAGATATATTCAGATAGCAAGACTGTAAATATAACAAGGGTTATAATTTGGTGGGATTAATTCTGGGTTAATAGTGGGATGATGATGATAATTACTATTTAATTTGATGATTTGATGAGATGATAACTGGAATAGCCTCTGGTAACTTGACATAGCTCTTGAAAATAGCACATAGAAATAGTTGATTTTCCTAGCTATAAAATGGTGATTGTCCAGTTCGCTATGTTAGTTTAACAGAGGGTACAACATGTCAACATGTGTTTTTTTCCCCGGCCAAAATATATCAAAGGAATGTTATAGTGGCTGGGTATGTTAGTAACAATATTGTTATATTTAAGCTATAAATCCCCATTAATATATTCCATTGGGACATGTTCAGTGCCCAGCCACAGCTGGAGCAGCTCCGATTGCAGCCACTTTGCTTTGTCGGCCTTGAAGCTTTCAACCGATGCCGAGAAGGAAATGACATCAGCCCGGTCAGCCTTCCTCGTCAGTTTAATAGTGGTTAATAGTTGTTAACAGGGGGTCTATGATATGTTCATAATATCTAATAACTATCTTGTTATAAGAATATTATATAGACATAAAAGTTGATCCTATATAATAGATGAACTATGGTAGTTGTCCCTAATAGAAACAATATAATATCGAATGAACTAATAGATGAATAGTTGTCCCTGTTTCCGATGGCACATCGTGGAAAATATCTCTGACAAAGCCTTGGACCTCAAGTTGGATACAACTGATCTGCTTCAAGAGGGTTGGAACTTGGATTGATCTATGGTTGGCTTTACCAAGATCTCAACAAGATCCCAACGATCCCAGTGTTTGATGTTGATAGACTGCCAAAAAGAAGTGGCCTCTGCAGTGTTTGAGATCTTCTCTTTCCAGGAAATGCAACCAGTCAGACCAGTCATCACCGGAACTAAAGTTGGACACTTCCATTTTTGGAGGGTTTATTCCACCCATAGTGATTTTGGGGATGATTTATGACATTGGGTTCACTATCATTTATCCCCAATTCCTTTCCGCAAAAATGATATATCCCCAATGTATTATGCTTATCCCAATTTTTCCCAATATTTTTCATAATGAATTCTACCAAAATAATGATCATTGAGGATTACAGTGCCAACCTTAGATACCCTGCAAAAAGATAACTTCTTAGCTGGTGAACGTAGATAATCCCATACCAAATGACTAAAGGATTAGTTTCTACCCATCTAAGATTGACCTAGATTAGGTGAGGATGAAGCATCTATCATCTAACTCTTCACCCACTGAAGCACCATTCTTGGCCAAAGGACCATGACAACCTTCGGATCCACGATCGCTGAAGGCTCGGCGGCAACACTGAGTCCGAAATGAGATCTGTCTGTGCTCTCTGTCGAATATTACATTCTTGGCGCGTGTGTATGTATATAAATATATGTTAATACCTTGTATATGCAGTTTTCTATTTTTCGCGGTTATGAAACAATAATCCATACTGCAGAGTAGATCGCAATATCCTGAAAAGTTATCTGGTCTATGTTTTGGGCCATGGCCCCAGCAGCAATGTAGGAATTCTTCTGGCTGCGAAGGAATAGGATCCAAATGGAATGTCCAGATTATATTCATATCCATCATTATTATATAGTTATAGTCTCATATTCAACAACTAATTACTAGTCCATTCTGATTATATTGGTATAAAATGGTATAAATATATCTAAGATATTACTAAGTATATATATATATATACATATTATATATATAATTATATATATATATGATGCTATCCGGTTGATCCGGACTGAGTCAGACCGACTGCTAGCTTCGAACCGGACTGGAGCTTATCCCTGTCAAAAAAAAACAAACTTGGCAAAGGCGCAAGCTGCAGCAAGTATTATTGCTTATCAAATTTCGAGAAAGTGTGTTTCTTCAAAACTGCAGTGCTGTCAACTGCGAAGCCAAGCCATGAGCCGATGCCCGCGTGCGGATGTCACCGGAGTTTGGCCATTGGACCCATACCGAGGTGAAGATCTCTTTACAGTATCAGCTACAATATCATTAGTTACTTGCCAAAACGCAGGGTTTACACGGAAACCCGAACAAGAAACAGCGCTTTTGTAGCTTGGGGTTTCCGCAGTAGTATCTTCCGTATTTTCCCAGATGTTCCAAGAAGTTTCCCGAAAGTTTTCCCCATACAAAGTCCATCCACTGCGATTCGACGACCGTCTCCGCCGTCTCCCCCCTGGTGCCGCGCTGTTTGTCAACCGGTCTGTGCCTTATCGGCCCGCTCTTCCAGTTCCTCCGGGCTAAAGCCCTCCACGACAAAGCTGGCCTTGAGGAAGTCAAAACATCAATTGTTCACTGTTGAAGGAATCCCATAGACATCCCATAGAAATGATCTGTGGATGTTTGTTGCTTTATAAACAATCATTAACTATATGAACTATAGTTAATTATAAATACCATAAACATCCAGAAACCATAATTATTGGAGTTATGATCATTGATCACTGTGGATGAAATCCCATAGAAATATCATAGAAATCCCCTTGGAATCCCATAGAAATATCATAGAAATCAAAATTGATGATCTTCCTGAAAAATGGGTATCATGACATCTTCTTTAACCGGGGTTAACCGTGGCTGAGTTCACACCAATATTTTATCCAAAGTTCTTGGATAAAAGAACATGTTTGGGGTTCGCCAGAAAAGCCATCGCAAAAGCAGCCAAAGATGGCTCAAGCTATTTTTGCAACTTCTGTATCCCCTCCAAGATCCGAGCTGCATGTAGGTTGTGGGATCTTACCAGACTCAAAAACTCAAAGAATCTTACCAGGTGGCGCCCCGCAGTCATGTTTCGTTTCAAAAAGCCCATTGACTAGTTTGATATATATATATATACATATATATATATATATATATTATATATAATATATACATATATATATATATATATATATATTTAGCATAACTCCTAGTGACACGCGAGTTAACCAACTTGGCTAACACCGGGCACCAGCGGTAGTACCTTAAACAGTCGTCTCACCGGAGCCTGGTCACCTACAATGTGGAGCGCCCGTTTACGATAGCTAATTTGATGATCTTAACCCCAAAAAACTCCAATAACTGTGGTTCATGGTACTTATATGTACTTATAACTATATAGTTATAGTTAATGGGTTTATAAAGCAACACACATCACTGGGGGGGCCCATATTGTACCATTTTTGTCGGAAATCCACGAGCTTAAGGCCCCGCACCCGCAACATTTCCACGAGCTCGCGTCGATCTATGAGACCACTGCCATCCTGCCAGCATACCAAGTGGCTTCAAAACACAACCCCCAAGAATCCACAACGGTGCCAATCTATAAGAACCTATAACAATCTGTAAACATATATAACAATCTATCTATATATATATAACAACCTGGAAGATCCTATAAGAATCTGTCAGCATCTACAATCCATATGAACCTTAGTATAGGTTTCTTAAGGACCATATTAACCATTCGTATAGTATTCTTACGGATCATCGTCCAAGCAAGATTCAGAAATGCGGAAGCGACAGCCTCGTCGAACATCATGAAGGCGAACTTCAGTTTTTCCGTCTTGGCTGCCTCGGAGCCGGCTCGCCAAGGCTTCAAGGAAAACCATAAGAAAGTGGTGATTTATACAAGAACAAATGAGATTTAATGGGAGTTATAGCTGATTTATAGTAGCTAAGTTGGCGAACATAAGTCCAATAAGTATGGCTTATGATACTTATACCGAACTAGCTAATGGTTTTATAAAGCAACAAACATACTTGGCAGGCCCCACATTGTAGATTTATGTTAAGCCCTTACTAAATTGATTCTTGGTGGTTATTAAGCCCTTAAAAACATATTACCATCATATTAGATCATGTTATATCATGTTATATTCCCATGTTTGCTGGTGAACTAAAACATAGTTTTAAGGGAGGTTGGTCAGTCCTGCTTTTATCGTGGTAGCTCGGCAGTTTTTGTTAAAAATGCCCTGCAAATGGGGGAATTATGAACTGTAAATGGGGAAATTGTGATGAAATTTAGCAGTTTAACAATAACAAAGTTATATGGTTAAAAACAAAACGTGGTTAATTCATATAACTAACCATACAACTGTGTTATGGTTTATGTGATCAAGAGGAAACCATCACAGTTTAACATAAACTAAAACTTATAAAGAAGCTTGTGGTCTGATAGCTTTGGGGAAATGATCCCGTCTGTCGCATGGTTTATGGTTTCACCTCCAAAATGAACGGTTCAACCAAAAATACTTCGTATGTCCAAGCTGGAATCAGCAATAGTCAGAACACCTATTAAAAAAAAAAAAAAAACATAAGAAGCCAGTAAGATAGATGGTTTTAACCCAATAAGTCAGTAAGATAAATATTTTTTCCTGCTCGATCTTTTTGCAGGCATGACTTGAAGGATTGAAATGCGCCCATTTGGATGTGCATCCCGGCTAGTAACTTGTGAACAACTAACTTAGTACAAGTAGCTGGCTAATGAGTCACATGGTGGTGGTGGTGGTGGTGGTGGCTGCTCATTTATCCACATATCACTGGGCTGACCATACGTATAAAGTTGATCTCTATCACCAATATGTATACATATATTATATTATATTATATCATATCATATTAAGTATATTATATTATATTATATTATATCATATTATATTATATTATATCATATCATAATATATTATATTATATCATATTGTATTATATTATTTTTACATCATATTATTTTACATTATATTGTATTATATTATATATCATATATTATACTGTATTATATTATATTATATTATATTAAATATATATATATATATATATTATTATTATACATACGTACATATTTCCATGGCTCTATCCGAACATGGAGTATATCTCCACTTGCCAGCCTTTGGCCAAGACGCCGCGGTGTAACGTGACAGGACCACGATGAACTCCTTAAGCTCAATGCTACCAGAGCCGTCCTTGGAAGACATGGACCAGAAAAATGGCCATGGCATGCCATGGCTGCCAGTGAAATAACTGGTTATTTCTATAATGGTTAATGGTGATTAATGGTGATCAATAGTGAAATAACTGGTAATAAGTAATAAAGTAGTGAACAAACTGGTGATGATGAATGGTGATGAATAGTGATGAATAGTTGTTAATAATGCTTAATAGTGGCTAAACATGTGATGAATGATGGTGAGATAACTGGTGATTTCTATGGGATTATATATTCCATGGGGTTAGTTCAGTACTTATAACTGGTATTTAAAGGGCCATAACTGTAGATTTAGTCTCCAAAAATGGGATTTGAATCTCCAAGTTCTGGCCATTTTATTTTTATTTTGATGCGGAAATGATGATTATCCAATGTTCTGACAAACACACATTTAAATCAATTCAATGCATGGGTTTTACGGTTGAAACCATGGTGAAATGTCCCACAAAGTTGTTGCCGGAAATACTGAAAAAATCCCTTCAGGCAATTCCGGGAAATGGCCGTGTGACCCATCTCGGATTATTTTCCACCCAGATTAGGTGTTTCCTGAAGGTGGGAAAAAGAAAACAGAGTTGCACTACAAGACTGATACTGGGTCTGACAATATGATGTTTCCCCCCAATGATGAACATTTCATGGGGAAAATGATGAAATTTGCCATCCATTCTTGGGGACACCAGACAAAGCCAAGGCAATAAAGCCGAGCCGTCCGATATGGATCTGTAAATCAGCTGAGCCATGATATTCCCATGATATTTTCCCTTAATTGTTGGTTATAAAAATATACAGTTGCCCATAGTTCCCCTACTTTTCATGGTTCAAACACTTAACCTAACGTTACCTCCATTTGACTTGTTGGTGCCGCCAAGGTTCCATATCAAACACTCGGAACATTTGTCTGGCAATGTTGGTGTCTTCCATGTCCATGGCCTGTCAGGCCGGTAGAACTTCCGTGACAACTGGCATGAACAACTCCTGGTTCTAACCAAATGCTTAATAAAGGTTCAAGGCAGTTCTCCAGCAACCGGCTCCAAAACATTCATAAACCAAAATTGTACTACAGCAACTTATGACTGGGGGCGCCCACATTGTACAACATATTACAAGATTTATAAACCCCATTATTACATTCCCAAATATTACCCTTAAACATCCATAAACCTAACAGTTCACCAAGTTGTGTTCACCAACTTAGCTGTCGTAAACGGGGGCCCCACAATATGTATATATATATATAATGTATAATTATATATATTATTAAATATATATATATATTATTATATATAATATTATATAATTACATAGCTTCATATAACTTATATATGTAGCTCTTAATCAGATCCTGAACCTATAGGAAGAGGACAGTGTCAACCCTCTGCGTCCCTTTTATGCATTTAGGAGGTCCCTGAGTCGTACCTTGGATGTGCCGCCTGTAGAGGGTGATATGGCTAGAAGTCAGTTCAACATGGGCACCCCTTGACAGTTCATACCAAACCTTTTAGGGGGCACATGGATGTTCATCCGTGCAGCATATGATGATATAATGTAATAATGTATAATGAACATGAAATATCAACCTATCATCATGTAATAATGGGTAATATCAACCCATATATAGTATTATATTATTATGTAATGTAACATGAACCTATAGGTTTGATACATCCCCAAAAAACTCTTCCGAAATCTGGGGAAACCTCGCCTGAATGAACTCCTCGTAATCGATGGCTCCACTCTTGTCCACATCGATGTCCTGGAGAAGGTTGAATCAAAGGCTGTTCACATCTGATCTGACGGTGCGCTTACCCTCTGCTTAACACGTTGCGAATTGGAAGCCATGGCCCGTGGCTAGTGCGATAAACATGATGATTGACCTATTCAAAATGGTGATTTTCCAGTTCGCAAACAAAAAAAAATATCTCCAGAGGGTAATGGTGCTAAAGGTGTTTTTTTCTGTGTGAGCACTATACCAATATCTATCACTTCTGATGGGGAAAATCTACGCTGATCTTCTGTGGTCACTGTTGTGGCGATTGGTGATTTCTGACATCGAAACAGGCCCAACAAACAATTAGAATGTGGGGCCCCCAACTGCTAAGTTGGGGGCCACATAACTCCAATTTCACCATGGTTTATGCTATTCATAACTATACTATTTTTCCATCTATTCATGGTGTTTTTTCAAGGAACTTAGCCATCACTGGGCTTTCCCGGTCCCCAGCGGTCCCCGAAACGTTTGTAGATCTTCTTGATCCTGGACAAAAAATCCAGGGTTGACCCTTTTGTGAGTCGAAGGTACTCATATGGCTATGAGTCAAAAGCCGGGTATCCGGATGGTACCCAACAAAATAGATGGTTTATGGATGTGAATAAATCCCCAAATGTGCGTAAATTCAAAGGTTTTGACTACAGGTACCCTCTGGTAAACTGACATGACTATGGAAAATCATTGTTTATGGGTAAATCAACGATAAATGTGACATTTTCAATAGCTATGTTAATTTACCAGAGGGTAATTGTTTTTCGGGGGTGGTGTGAAATCTGAAGGTCTGGTGATCTGTGGTAGCTTTTGGAACCGCCAAAGATCTCTGGGTTCCCTAGGTGCCGCTCCGACTGATTCAAAGACAACGAAATGATCACTTCATATATAGGGGCTAAGAATCCAATAGTTATATATAATTATTTCAGATTATATGTGCAACAGGAGCTTCAGACCTAAACAATTTTAGGTCCAGTGAAGAAAAACTAGTTTTTGAGAAAAAACGTTTTTTTTGTAAAGAACCTATATTTTGGTTTTTGTTGGATTTGCACAAATTTGTCCGCATCGGGTGGACCTGTATCAAACTTCTCCTCATTACATGTAGCAATTTCATACTGACGACTTCTGAAATCTGTCAGACAGAACGCGCGATCGAAACTAAGCAAGCGTTATCACACACTATGCGCGCGTTCTCCACCGGCTGCAGTTACCTTACCTCCTATGCTGCGAACTTTCCCTTCAGCGGGACTGGAGGTAGTCAAAAAGTCACTATGGATACGCATGGAATATCAAAGGCTCCGATTGAAAATAACTCCGATAATCTGCGTTGTTTCCTTTTTGTCTGGATCAGGCAATTACCGGTTCGATCTTGCAAAACGACAAGCGGAGCCTTAAAACTCGACGTCGCGCCGTCAATTCCCAGAGGCAAAAAAAACATATTTTTAAGTACCGGTTAGTATGGCTTTAATACGGTTTAGATATGGGTTCCCAAAGACCGTGTTTTTCTATTATAGCAAAATATGGGTTTAGTACGGGATAAATATGGGTTTTGTACGGCTTACTACGGCCAAAATATGGGTTTTTGGCATTTTTTGGGTGCGGACCCTAAAAGTGTCATCCGACATGATTAAAAACTATATAAAAAAAAATCGATTGATTTTTGATGTTTTTATTCATGGTTGTTCGATAATTTTGTTTGACTGTTTGTTGGACTTTGGCAACCAGAATCATTTTTTCCCAATGAAAAAAATACAACCATTTATGCTTCTAGGGGTGGTTCTTGGGAAAAAATCATCAAACGACTCCAGATTGACTGTGATCGCACTTAATGTTGTCCGACATGTTCCAAGAGCATCGGGCCCTTTCTTGTGAGAACTGCCTGCCAGCCAAAGCCATCGGGGTGGAAGTATAATCAACATGAAGGATACTGAGAGGGATAGATCCAAGGCTAGTATCAATAAAGGGGTTTGAATCGTCTAAGGGAACGAATCATGAGATGTCATGACACCAAGTGTGAGAAAAAGTAGTTTTTTTTTTTTTAAGCAAAGAAAAAACACGTATTTTCTGAGAAAAAATGTTTTTCACAACTGAAGAAAGAACATATGTTTGGAAAAATACCTACATGTTTGTGGGTTTTTGATGCACTAGGTATATTTATATCATAATATAATAGTATCAAAAAAATATCCATATATATATAGTATTATATAGTATTATATAGTATGATATAGTATTATATAGTATTATATAGTATTATATAGTATGATATAGTATGATATAGTATGATATAGTATGATATAGTATGATATAGTATGATATAGTATGATATAGTATTATATAGTATTATATAGTATTATATAGTATTATATAGTATTATGTAGTATTATATAGTATTATATAGTATTATATAGTATTATATAGTATTATATAGTATTATATAGTATTATATAGTATTATATAGTATTATATAGTATTATATAGTATTATATAGTATTATATAG
>Ga0126342_10005779_pt1 | contig 21733 bp, 21 predicted proteins | sample Cyp1metagenome_FD_92528 | JGI IMG/M metagenome (GOLD analysis project Ga0126342, IMG submission 92528) | Coral microbial communities from Lord Howe Island, Old Settlement Bay, Australia - Cyphastrea 1 metagenome | ecosystem: Host-associated > Invertebrates > Cnidaria > Coral ... | reverse complement strand
TTTGCAAGCGGGGCAAATGTAAACATACGCTTTTTCCTGCACAACGCCGTCCTTTACAGAAAACTGGTTCCCACAGACCGTCCGATGGTCCATTTTCCCTGTCTTGACGTCACTGGCCACATTTCCTTTGCAAGCGGGGCAAATGTAAACATACGCTTTTTCCTGCACAACGCCGTCCTTGACTGAAAACTGGGTCCCACAGACCGTTCGATGGTCTATTTTCCCTGTCTTGACGTCACTGGCCACATTCCCTTTGCAAGCGGGGCAAATGTAAACATACGCTTTTTCCTGCACAACATTGCCTTCGTTTTACTGGGACAAGCCCCCGGATCTCCGTCACGGACACGACGAGCCTCACTCGACGTCTGCTTCTGCCGCGACTTTCATTCCGGTCACCTGGTGTCTCCATCATTTTTGTCCCCCGAGAAAGCGATCGGGCTTCAACACATGGTGGAATAAAATTGATCCTTCTCCCATGACGGATCCATGGTGCTGCTATATATGGTGTGCCATGGATCCCATCAATATATCCCCTTTATGTTAATATATATACCAGCACCATGGATCCTATGGGTATTGTATCTTATTGATCCTTATTGGATGGGTACAAAATCCGAAAATTCAATGGCTAGATCATAATGATCATATAATATCTGGTTGGTGGTTTCAACCTACCCCTCTGAAAAATGATGGAGTTCGTCAGTTGGGATGATGAAAAATTCCCAATATATGGAAAAATAAAATTAATGTTCCAAACCACCAACCAGGTATTGCAGTATCAAAGCATCTGAGGTTGAGGTCAACAACAGAATATCGACATTTTGAGCTGTGCCAAATTGAATCCAGAGAAGTTGGTTTGACCACAGTGACAACAACTGAAACCACACTCAGACACCTGGAATCTACCCGATGCAGCAGTAATTTACAGACCCCTAACAGTTATGGATTTGGAAGATGGAAGAAGTTGTTTCCTTGTGGATGTGGCCAGGGGGTCTGACCTGGGATCTTTTCGGGGCCCAGGGGCTGGTTTCCATGGAAACCCCAGGTGCCACATCTTTGAGGACCCAAATATGAAAGCGAGCGTGATCTGAATCCAATAGTGAGGATAGCTAGGATAGTTGTATACTACGTACATGGAGAGCATATCCATGCATATCCATCAATAGTGCACATGATGGGAATGGACTCAGAGGGAAAAAAGGCCATAGACTTTTTCAGAAAAAAAACTCCGGCCATCCCACTGAAATCGCAGAAAAAGCGACGGGAATCACGTGGCATATCGTCAGTAGCCTCAGATATTGAAGCATCCACTGGGTGAAGTTTGAAGTTGTTGCTGTATTTCATGTGTTCTGCTCCGATACTCAACATCCACTGGATAGAACATGTTCAGCTCGATTGTTGGAACATAACATTGGCCGTCAACTTGCAGCGCAGCGTGAAAACTGTGAGTGAGGGGTAGCTGCACAGTTTTTTTTTTCTCTCTCTCTCTCTCTCGTCCATCACACATGAACAAAGGGCCCTTTCTATGCGCGCTACTTGATCGCTGTCATGTTTTTAGACTTTGAACATAAAACATAATGAGTTATCATGAGATACCATGAACCTGTCTCATTCTCCAAGTCCTTCTCTGCGAAGCAACCCAACCAGCCGCAGGTCAGTCACCAAAGGATTTGCCAGTGGCAGGCCACTTAGGCACTCGTTCCAGATTGGTTGGCACTGTGAGCCAGAAGCTTCTGATACATACTGATTAAGATACCCATTCAGCTCAGTAATAAGCTGAAATTCGGCTTTGTCCCACAGCAAGAACAGAACCTGCGACAAGCCTGCATGGTTGTTGCCCAACATGGCGTGCCATTGGATAGAAGCAAACAGGTGTCCCGATTTTCATCACCTCCGTGATCAGTATAGCCCAACCCCAGTGACTAGTAGCATCTTTAGTACCCAAACTGCTACTGACAAGGCGGAAAATCCAGCACTGACAGCTCCATGAATCCTACTAGTCACCTCCATGAATCATGGAAAAATCATCCATTTATAGATGGTATTTTCCCCCCCTTGGAAACCATCCAGCTATTGGGAATTTTAAGGGGTATCCCTATATTTATGGAACCCTGTATGGAACCCCCAAGAAAAATCCCATGATGGTTCCCAGATATCACAGCAATCGCCAGGCCTCTATCAGCTCAATCTCTTCCAGCCTGACCAGCTCGGTGAATCCAACGGGATTTGACTTTTTTTGTGTCACCGACTAAATCGAAGAGCGATCCTTGGGCTATTTATGATATTTATGCTAATTTATGCTAACATATTTCATATACACATATATATAATCATATATAATTAATTCACATAATCACATAATTTATGTTGACATAATTCTACTTCATGGTTCATTGCTTGGTTAAATTGCACAGAGAATCCCAAAATTAAAATGGAACTGACCCATTTGGGGCCTCAACATGTTTCAGGATCCAGATTTTTTTCGTCGCTTTTGGCGCGTCGAGAGACCAGATGCCTTTGCAGCGCTTTCCGCAGTCCACCCAATCCTTTCCGGAGATTTTGGACCTGTCGCGGGTGACCCGCGAAGAGCATTGCAGCATGAGAGAAGATGACAATGGAACAAAACAAGGCAAACTCCATGCTTTCACAAGACACATCAAATACATTAAATACATGAATCAGACCAGACAATGATATACAGAACAATATATCGAAGAATCGTAAAAAGATGTAAAAAAAAGATTCCAAATCACTTCCATAAGATTTCATCATATGGAAAGCACATAGAACAATAAGATCATGATCAAATACTGGTAAGTTGACTTTTCAAGAGTCAGATGCTGCCTCCTCCAAGTTCCCAAGCATAGTCAGTGGTAAGGCTTGCTCTTCGCCTGAGGAACCGCTGCCATCTGTGGCTGTGTTTTTGAGCCTAACTTGTTGCTACAGCTGTTGGAAAGAACTTCATCTTCTTCATCCCCAGCTGTTTGTAGAAAGCGAAGGAAAACAAGTGAAGGACAGCTGTTCGGCATCTTTCTCTTGGTTTCCAATGAGGAAATTCAAGAAACAAACATCAAGGACGGTACAAGTTAAGGTTGTCTTTTGCCTGCTGGATAACTGGATATGGTAGGTAATTTCCATGATAAAGCGTCTCCATTTAAGTGATTTGTCCTTGGCCCACAATCCAAATTGGCCACACAATTAGGAACCCAGACTTGATTGCAGCAACCACTATATTAATATGTATTTGTCCATACTTTCAGTGTCACCAACAGACAAACGGCTCCGGCTGAGTCGTAGACTCGCGCGCAAATGTGACAGAACAGCGTCCCGAAACTGAGCCTTCGCGTCGGATGGACATGAAGACGTGTAGCCCAAAGGTGTCGAAAAAATGGGGCGGAAACATGCGGAAAGCAACAAAAAGTGGCAATCCCAAACCCATAGGATCCATGGTGCTGCTATATATGGATCCCATCAATATATCCCCTTTATGTCACTTTATGTTAGCATATATACCAGCACCATGGATCCGTCATGGGAAATAGACACATCATGGGCGCACTGGGCCTTGTGGATTCCAACGGTATCCTTCAACCATGGGGATGGGGAGCTTGCAGGATGGTTCTCCATGTGCCACATGCAATCTGCATGTGCAGTTCCGCTCTATCATCAATTGTCCACTACATCACCGGAGTGGTTTAAGTGAATCTTTACAGAAGACGCACCCATTTTTTTTCATGATCTCTACAATCAAACATGGTGTTTCCATTTCAAAGTTTCCCTAAGCTAAGTCTGAGGCCACTGTAAGGGCTGTCAGGTCCAGCTCCTGGAAAGCGTCCAGCCACAGCTGGGCATCACATGGCAAGCGTTCACATGTCCCCGAACTTTCAACGGACGTTTAGTTTGCTGGGAAACTATAAATGGGGGATTTTGCCATATGAAAAACTGGTTGGTGGTTTTAACCACCTTGAAAAATATTAGTCAATGGGAAGGAATTTCCCATATATTATGGAAAATAAAAAATGTTCCAAACCACCAACCAGAAAATAAACCCGGAGGGTATCCTCTTGTCCAACATGATCTAGAATCCTCATGCTTAGATTGTGATTCACTATCTTCGCCCAGCTGGAAGGAATCTGAATTCCGGTGGTTGGTCTACCCATGTTGCGGGACCTCCCAAAAAACATGGAAAGTGATCAAACTACAAGGTATTCTCAATAGATTCTTCCTTGATCCTGCTTGTGGATTCTTTAGTATCCACCAATTGGTGTTCACTATTGTGTTCTCGTTAAATTACAGTTTTGGTCGATGTACCTATAGAATGTGTGGGACAAACCCATCTCATATTGTCGGTTGGTTATACATTAAATCATATCCCATCATTTAGAGCCCCATTATACTTGGCTTCATATGCCAATGTTTGCTCCTTACACCTTCACTTGATTCACCCACCTATCAACATGTCACATCGTTTCACTATTTACCATTGAACAAGAGTATTAGCAGTTCAGCAATTAACATTTCTCTTAATCATGTTCAACCATTCACTATGTTCAACATGTTATTCTTAAGCATTACTACAAAACTATTCAATACTATTCATCATGATTTCAACCTTTTTTTTCAGCAGTATATTCAGATTCCACTAGCCATGTAGATCCTGCGCTGGCGGTGGTGGAGGCGGCGCCTCCAGCGGCGGGTCCTGATTTTTCGTGGATTTCTCAGGGAATGTCGTGTAAAATTCATGGGAAAAGAATGGGACAATCATGGTTAAATCATAGTTAAATTCATGTTTGTTTTTTTTTAAATCACGGTTCTATAAATGATGAAATCAATTGAAGGCATAGATTTTTTCATTGAGATAATTTCGTTGACCACATTTAAGTAGATCCGATTTATTGTATATTCCATTCATGGAAAATATACAAAGGCGGTAAACCCTGGCTGCCATAAACCATCCCCGAAATCAGTCTACAGTCTACAGTATGTTTATTACGGGTGGTATGTTTACAACCCCAAATGGGCGCTGTTAATTGCATTGGTTTATCACACATCATTTCAAACAAATTTGGAACCACCCTGCAGATCAGCAGTCACTGAGGCTGTTTGTATCTGTTCTGTATCTTTTCAAATGCTTATGTGATCTTATGTGTACAAATTTCAAAAAATGGGTATTGTTATGTATAACTACTGTGTACACAGAGGCTTATCTGATGGGCTTCGGGCTTCACCAAGAACACAAAGCCATGCTTGCGGGATGCGCCGCCAGAGTTGGCTGATGTCCTTCCATCAGCCATCATCACTGTAGTTAGCTGATGCACACCTAGTAGAATTATGAAAGACTGGACCCCATCTTTCTTGTCGGTGGTTTGGCCAACCATTAAAAACAAAAACAGGCATTATCACCCATAGGAGAAGGCCCAAACCAGCTTTCATGCATGCATACTATTCAACAATTTTGCTGGTGACCTGACCTACGATTTTCTTTCGAGCATATCGCTAAGTTCGCTTTGTTCGGTCATTGTTTTACAGCTTTGTCTGTAAATCGTGTACCCGAAAATCCGTGGGTTAGTCATCATGTTCCCTGCGAAGATAGCCATTATAGGGTGGTTTTCCCTACCTCTGTGGCACCACCTGGCCGACGGCTTTTGGACGCTGGGCGGCTGGGGGTGACAACCAAATCGGATGGGAATGAACATGTTCTCCATGCAGACCAAGAAAAATATGGATACCTTGGAACTTGAAAAAGTTCTTGGATTTTCCATAATTCAGATGATTGTTCAATTGAAATCGCATTCAATTCCAGTATATACGTCCATGATTATTTGATCAAAATCCACTGTTTGAACCATTGAATCATTGATTACACTCCCGTTGACTCCCGTCCTTCCAATGAATTTGTCCATTCAAATCACATTTGGATCCGTTTGGGCTCCATTAAAATCGATTTGTTTTGATGGTATCCCAATGTTTGATGGTATGCCAGCAAAAAATACGTGTGTTTCTTTTTTGAATCCCTTTAGAATCATCAAGTTTTTGCTTATTTCTATTCTATATCCCATGACGGATCCATGTATGGTATATATGCTAACAATGTGGGATATATTGATGGGATCCATGGCACACCATATATCATATATAGCAGCACCATGGATCCGTCATGGGTATTATCCCATGAAAATCATCGTGTTTTCGGCGAAAAAAAATAATCCGCCTGGTCGCCAAGGGCTCCAGAGTGGCAGCGCTGCCACCTGCGGAGAATCTGCCACAAACCATTCCCAGAGTTCTGTGTACATAAAAATATATATTTATAAATGAATAATATCTATATATTTATATACAATGTGACTGTCATGTTCATACATATATGTGTGAAGATATAATTACTAAAATATACTAGTGATACATAACATTATGTATATATATACATATATATATATATTCTATATACTCAATATATCCTGTAGGTGATAACTTCATGTATAGGATGATGTACATATATAATATCATAAATATACATGACAGTAAGGAAAATTAACATGTCAACATGGAAGAGCACGGTTTCCCAACAAAAATGCTCCACACATGGTTGATTTACATCTATTTCAATGTGCTGTTGGATGTTGGATGAAATGTTGGATATACATAACGTGAGCGGTTTTCCAAGGTTCAACCAACCAAATGTCGCTGGACAATCTGATGATCGTATCCCCTGATCATATTTTTCATACGCCCATTTTTTCGGGACCCCAAATATATATATATATATATATCCAATACTAAAACAACGTTTCAATTTGGGAAGTCGATCTATACAGAGCAATGGGATGATACAGGTACGTAAACTAACTATAAGCCAAGAATACCTACTCTAATTCCCTCATATGAAAATCATATTATCGGCTTATAGTAGGTATTATTGGCTAAAAAAGTAGCGTAACCTCCATCTAAAGCCAACTATCAGCCAATCTATCAAAATCATACCCTCTGGTAAACGTTTACAAAAAACTATGGAAAATCACCATAGAAATAGTGAGTTTTCCCAGGAATAGCATGGGGGTTATCTTTCCAGTTCGTTATGTAAACGTGTACCAGAGGGTATTCCCTACGCCAGTAGCGTAACCAGTTGCAACAGATTCCCGTCGTCTCCATCAGCTTCGGCCTCGTCCCCATGGAGGGCTCGATTTCGCCCTGAGCGCTGATGCATCCCGCAGAGGGAACGTTGGTAGTAATCCTATTCTTCACCATTTGTGTATGAAACATATCCCAGTGCTATATATATATATGTATGTGGTTTATAAACGGTTATAAACTACTAACTGGCATCTACCCTGAAGTAGGACCTTGGGAACATCCTCTATAGATGTGATTTGTTCGGCACCCCGCGGGCCCCGGCTCCTGCAAAACCCGTCACAGGAATCCAGACATCTTCCTGCTCGCCATGACGCCGATTTCAAAACTCTAAAGGTACCCCAAAGGCACCCCACGGACGCCCTTATTTTTCTGGATTCAATGGATTGGTTTAAGGGAAAATTTACAGGAAACCCCCATATCCAATGGTAAAAACCATGGTTTCCGGTTAAGATTTTCCCTTAAACCAATCCATTGATGGATATTTCTGGATGTTCCCCAAAATATGGTAAGAATAGGTTTTGACATGTTTTGACATGTTTTGACCCATCCCCTGAAATCATTTCCTGTTCTGCTTGTTTTGAGTTGGCATTTCAACGGCCGCCAACAGGATCGATGTCCCTGTCTCACATGATACCAAATCAAAAACACTGAAGATGTGGGTCAGAACCCTGGTGAAGATCACTTCAGAATGGACCAAACAGATCTGATTTGTTTTGTTCTCACCTACTAAACTGTCATCAATAGTCCCTTCCCGGCATCATTCCACAGAAACCCTGGTTGGCTTGTGGATCTGTGCATTTGGTGGTCTTATAAAATAGTGAGCTACAATGACTTCGGGTTTGTGCCTATTGACATTCACCATTGTGTATACCACGTTTTTTGGGTGTATCATGGTGTATGATGGGATTGGTCGCAGATGGGGGTTTCCAAAAAGAGGGGTACCCCCAAATCATCCATTTATAGATGGTATTTTCCATTGTAAACCATTATTATAACCATGCATTTTGGGGGTACTGGGTACCTCCATTTATGGAAACCACCACATGTTCCTTCCGGGCCTCGTTCAATTTGGTGACCTGGTCAGACTGGGGGGTCCGAAAAAATTGGGATTCCCAATACAATGGCTTTCAATAAATGGTTGGTGGTAAACCTACCCCTCTGAAAAATATGAAAGTCAGTTGGGATGATGACATTCCCAATATATGGAAAAATAACAAATGTTCCAAACCACCAACCAGATAAATGGATGGGTTGCTGGGGGTTGCTGGGATGATTGTCATAGCCAGTGGATCATTCCCGAAAATTCCGTACCTTTAGCACCAGTAAGACACTGGCTTTCAATAAATGTCGCCACGAAATTTCGCTATTTCTGGAAATGGGGGATGCCCAAACCAATGGAGTTCAATACTCATATTATGATGGTCGAATTTTGGATGAATTGGGGTACCCCCATTTTAGGAAACCTCCGACTGGGAATACCGCTGACAAGGATTGGCTGCGACATGAACTTTGATGTGCAGAAGTTAGATAGGCACAAGACTTTAGGCTAAGTTAAAAAGTGAAATCGCAAATGTGTACATTTGACACCTCAAAAAATGCTATTCGTCAGTGGTAGAAAGCGGATGTGACCAACAATCATATTCTAGAGTCATGCTATGTTCTTTCTTCCAATACAGAAATATGTGCGCCCCAGTTATCTTGTAAACCAAAGCAACATCTAATGGTCGAGGTTGAAAAAGCAAAGTGCCCTGGCAATCCCGATCTTCAGGTACAACTCCACACCTCTGATTATTGCAAATCCTTGGTGATTTGTAGAAGTTTTAGTAAGTCAAATGTGGTAAATCCATCAGAATGATCGAACAACACATAAAAGTAATAAAAAAGTACTTTACTTCCAGTGATCCCCACCATGACATTTATACATTTTGTTACTGGCAAATAATAATTAATGGCTATAATAGCGACTATAATCCATCCTTTTTTTCCACACCTGATCACCTGTTTCATGGGGTTTGGTCAGTCAATTCTCGGCCCTGGTTTCCGTACATGGTCAGTCCCCATGCATAAAAACATATAAAAACATATAAAAACCTCATCATACCTGCATATATAGGAATCCTGAAGACAAGAATATACAATAACTATACACACTTGTTTGCATACTAATACTATCTTATGTTCATGGTTCATCATAGTTATCTTCATGTAAATGTAAGAGTACTTGCATAGACATGTAGTGATTTTCATGCTCATATTTCATAGTCCATAATTACGAGTATATTCACAGTTTCTTCATACTTATCTTCATAGTTTACATCCCAGGTTATAGTTGTGATAGTTTCTTTCTAGGTTTTCAGGGTTATATCAAGTTATATCAGTTATATTCCAGGTTTATACACCATTATACATCCTATGTCATAGTTTCTTCATAGCTCATACTTATCTGTATAGTTTTATATCATTTCAGCATCCGCACCGTTACCCTCTGGTAAACATACAGAAAACTATTGAACATGGCCATTTATGGTCGATTTACCTCGTAACAATTGTGATTTTCCATAGTTATGTTCCTTTACCAGAGGGTATTTAAAGGTTTCTTCATAGCTTCATAGTTTCTTCATGGTTCTTCATGTCACCATTATCTTCATGGTTTATGAGTTGACCCGACTCTTCATGCTTCCAACCAGCCAACCAGCTCCCCAGGGCTCCCCAGGGTACCACAAAGGCGGTGTCGGTCTGGAAGGATGGCACATGAAGCCTGGAGCAACGGTAAGTCCTCGATTTCAACAGAAAATCGATGTCGTTTTTGCTCGGTTTTTCCATGGGATCGAGACATAGGATATGGTTGAGACATGGGGATATCATACCATCTGGGTAAATTATAATAAGTCATCGATTGACCATATTGTCTATGGCCATCTATATAACCATCATCTATATAACCATCATCATACCATCTGGTTATTTGTTACATTTCGCCATGGAAAATCACCGTTTTTAATAGGTAAACCCAGGTAAACCATCTATTTCTATGGGCCATTTTCCATGGCTATGTTAAATAACCAGAGGGTATATCTGGGTAAATTATAATATTTCACTTACCTGAATAGTTCGGCCATTTGGGGATGATTCCCCTTGTTAAGCATGATTTCCAGTGAGGTCGCAGTGAGGTCGTTATAATTTACCCAGATATATAGCAACCCCAAGTCAAGATAGATAGAACGGTGGAAAATATGACATATTATGAAATGAAATATGCATAAATGTCATCACAAAGACAAACATTGGTGCAGAGCGATATCACGTGATGAGGGCGCCTGCCAATCAGAACTTCTCCGCTACGAAGTCCTTCTTCAACTTTCACCGGAGACCAGTGCTCCTGAGGGTCATGATGGGTCATGGCTCAGTAAAAGATCCAGCTGAAGTTTGATCAACGGCTCATATCCCGGAATGCACACCCCACTATGCGCACCAACGGCTATAAGTTGGTTGATCGGCTGGTCATCCAAGTAAGATCCAGGAAGTAAGCACTTGCTTCAGGGATAATTCCAGTGCCAGAATGCAAGACCCCTCAGGTCAATACCTTTTCGCTGCCCCCAATTTTCTTCGTGTTTCTTGGTAGGTATCCGGTGAGCCTTGATGTCCAGAGATGGTGCACAGGCACTAAAAAAAAAATGTGTAAACCCACCGCTTTGAACAAACCAACTGAAATGTTGGATGAACTGACCAAAATTGGTCCCCAGCGTTTGAAAACATCCACGAGTGATGGTTCTATCATCTATCATGTTGTATCACTCTTTTTGTGTTCCAGTACTGTATGTTTATCATACATTCAATCATGAATTTTGCAGGGAAACATTTGGGAAATGCGTGGTATTTGATGAGGTCGAAAGACTTGCCAAGTGTTTGCAGAATTCCCAAAGTATCAACCCATTGCAGTATCCAGCATTCATATGTCCTCGTTTGTCTGCCAAAAAAGTACCTAAAACTGGAACGTTTATGATAATCGCCCCCGTTATTTGATGGCAAACGAACAACGTGGACCGTGGATACCCCATTTTCAGACACAGCCAAACAGTATAATTTCGGTCATCAAAAAATCATGTCACAATGTCAAATCTACTATAATTCATTCAGATTCATGTCGTGTGGTTTTTCAGATTTCTGGCTCCTCCCAGCGATGCCAGGGTGGCCGCACCTGCATTTTTTGAATGGCCATTCCCTAAGGATTTCACGATCAATATGCAAAAATGTGGTCTAGCCAGGGAAAAAAATGATTTATATATTGATACTTTATATATATGTATACATTATTGATATGTGCTAGACCATCAATATATTATATGTATCAAAAGTATAATTTATACATATTGATACTTTATACTTTGATTTCCTCCTTTTGTGTGGTGTAGACCATCACCGAAACTGGTGGTGAAAGAGTGGCTGAACCCCCGAAAAAAAAAAATGGTGGAGGATACACAGGGCACTCTGTGTCTTCCTTCCAATGTCTTCCTTTTGGCAATTTAATATACTGATTATATAAAATATATACATATATGTATATGCAGCAATATCCCTCAATGGACTTTGGGGTAGGTCCATTTGAGGGCGGTTTCCATATATATATATATATTCTATATATATACATAATTACATATATATAATTATATATTATAATATATTTTCAGAATGCTGAACACTTGCGTGGTACCCACAACCACCGACCATCTCCCTTTACTGGTCCGCCGCGAGATTCCTAGCTCGTGAAGCAATCCGTCCCTAAACCGTAGACCAAGTACAAACCTCCAGATGCAAGGGCTAGGTTCATTAAAATAGGTTTGTAACTGGAGGATTATTATTAGTGAGTAGTACAAACCTCTGTTTGCCCGTATAATCCATATAATCCTCAAATTCCCCATGGACCAACGGTTTCTTTGCTGGTCCCGACGATCGCCTGCGACTTGGAGGAAGCACTTGGGGTTGCACCGAAGCGCCGTCCTGCAAAGTTCTTTCTGTGATGTGGGTAAAGGTGCCCCAACAAAACTCGCCGGCTAGTGAGGCTATCTGGTTTCTGATACTTTTTGGATGGATAGATGTTCCATTAAGATAGCCATTTTGTTTTAATGGAACATATCCAGATAGCCATTAACCAAGTTTTGGATAGATGTTCCATGAAAAACTTCTTGGTTGATGTGGTCATCTGAGAATGGAGATTTGACACTGCTTCAGGAAATCCCCATGATCAAATCAATAAACGCTCAACACACCACAGTTTAGACGCCAAAATAGGGAACCACCTGGGTTTGTTCAAAAATGGGATACCCCTAAAAACATCAAACAAATCCATGTTTATCATGTTTTGTCTTCACTTTCCCATGGTTTACCTTGAACCTCCCATTTTGGGGTCATCTCACACCCTGTTAATCCACATGGCCAAGCCCGTTAAGCAAACGTCCTCGGCTTCGAACAGGAGAATGCTGCCGCAGTCGAGGCAACTGCAGGCGGCTATACCTCAGGTAGGTCAAGGGATTGGGAGGTGATGATAGCGTGATCATGCATCATGCATCATCACCATCACCATCACCATCATCATCATCATCATCACCATCACCATCACCATTCATCATCATCACCATCATCACCATCATCACCATCAGCATCATCATCATCATCATCATCAGCATCATCAGCATCATCAGCATCATCATCATCATCATCATCATCATCATCATCACCATCACCATCATCATCACCATCACCATCACCACAACCATCATCATCATCATCATCACCATCACCATCACCATCACCATCATCATCACCATCACCATCACCATCACCATCACCATCACCATCACCATCATCATCATCATCATCGTCATCGTCATCGTCATCGTCATCGTCATCGCGACTGACGATGTTTGTGGTGTAAATCATGATTGCATATAATTGATAATTTTGACTTAGTGACCGAGATTTAGAGCTACACCAGCACCCAGCGGACGTCAAACTGCAGACTATCATTCCAGTGACGTCACAGTGAAGCTGTTTTGATTCATCCAGATTTGTATGTTTCTCATTGTTTCTCTACAATCCAACACTTGGGCTTCGCGGCTAAGGGGTTGCTTCTCCTGTCTCAAATCCAAATAAATCCAACTGATCCCAGCTGTATGATAGATGAAATCATACAATCCATAGACTGATTTTTTTAATAGGTAAACCCAGGTAAACCATCTATTTCTATGGGTCATGTTCCATGGCTATGTTAAATAACCAGAGGGTATATCTGGGTAAATTATAATATTTCACTAACCTGAATAGTTCGGCCATAAAAGGGGATGATTTCCCTTACTAGCCGCATTATTCCAGGGCTCGGTCGCGACGTGAGGTCGTGATGAAATTTACCCGCTATGGGCGATGCGTTTTGGGCGATGAAACCACGGCTGCTGGTCATGTTGCAACGTAGAAATCTTCCTTTGCCACACATACCGCTGGCTCTTGCCCGGTTGCCATGCTCCTGTCGTGTTTTTTCAAGAGATCAGCTTCCTGTTGGAATCGAACAATCGGTTGTGGGGGAAACTCCATGCTATTCATGGGATAAAAATTTGATGACCATGGATGGGAATGTTAAAAGATAAACAAACACAGATAGTTGGAAACATGACCATGGCCAGTATATGCTAGTATCAGATATTTCAATATATTTCGTACCAACATCTGTAATAGGTTGATGTTTTAACATGACCATCATTGACTGGCGCGAGATGGCACAAGATGACTGCTCAGAATATAATGATGGTAACTCTTTGCCTGCAAACAAACCGTTAGGTGAAATGCGCCCAATTGAGCAACGCAACGCACTGTTTGCCTATGAATCGCGAATTGAATCTTTGCCACATCGCGAAATGAGATGAACCGGTGATGAACGAGTACCGGCCAGCGTCATGAAAAAATGTTGTTGTTTGAAGTTGTGGAGTTCTGCTCTTCAGGAAACATCCAAGAATTGTTTCAGTTCATTGTCTGGGGATAAAGACGCCGTATCCGACTGTCTTTGAAGGATTTGTGCAGGGTTTCTGCGACAAAAAAAAGCGTTGTAGAGGATCAATGTTGGCGGCAAAGTAATGCCCTCAAATGCCAGCTCCATTTCTTAAGAATGTTGATAACATGTGATCACCCATGATTAACCATGGGACTTTAGAGTTTCCCGACATCTTGGAACAAACCCAAGTTGCATGTGTTGCATGTCTGCAGTCAGCTGCTGTTGCGTGAATCTTCGAAGTGCCAGCGATGGCAAGCTCGTGTACGTGGCTGCGGTGCTTCATGAAATGGATCCACTATGGGAGATTATCAGACTCCCAAATTCATAAATGTTTATGATATAATATGATATAATATGATATAATATGATATAATATGATATAATATGATGTAATATTATGATGTAATATGATATAATATGATATAATATGATATACAGTAATATAATATAATATAGTGTAATGTAATATAATATAATATGATATAATATAACATAATATGATATAATATGATATGATATAATGTGATATAATATATGATGATATAATAATCTTGAGTCAGATGTGTGAATCAGTTATTTGAAAACAACAAGAAAACGATCCGACTCGAGTTTGGAACATGTTGACCTCTGGCCACATCTCGGAACTGGTAAATCACCTGGTGATCATAAGTCCTCTTTCAAGGGGGTTATCATGGGTTAATCCATTTATAACTGGGGCTATGCATGCTATGCTGTACTGTCATACCATTTATTGCTAGGTTATACCATTTAGAACTGTGTATCTCATTTATACTGGGTAAACCCTCACAAACGCCCACGAACGTGTATCCTCATAGGGGGTGATCCTACCTCTCCGTGCTCTTTTTGCTGGCCTCAGGATGAGACACGATGCTGTTAGGACAAAGGCACCACTTTTTGGTGGCGGACGTCCTTTTGAAATCGATGAGTGGTGACACGGTCCTGCAGATGTTGCTGGGAACCCTAGGCGCCAGCTACTATCTCTGCGTTTAGTATCTCCAGAATTTGGGGGCCCACCGGCCCACCCATTCTTTATCTGTAGAAAAAATAAATTTCAAAAAATGTGAGGTCAATCGCACAGCTTGAAAGACCAAGCACACACGTCGTAAACCCAATAATCGACCTGATTTCTGCAACCCATGTATTACAATGTATGGTAACTTTGGGGATGGTTCCCTTTCATTCCCTTTCCACTTATCCGCGTTCAACCCGGAGAAAATCAAGTTGACATCAATTGACCAAGAACAAACACTCCATCACAATGACCAAACCGAAACTGACCCTACGGCATCCTTAAATGGAAAGCAACATCACATAGCACAGCAAGATGACATCACTCTAGGACTCTAGGAGATCATCTGTAATTACATCATATTACATCTAATCCAGGTGTGCTCAAAATGTGTCCGCCAATCGAACTCCCTTGGAATTTGGGCGTGCCCTTTCTTGTGCCCGGACATGAAAACATCACCATCCTCTGTTCAAGGTCACCTCTCTGGTTCTGGATCACTTCAATTACCCCCAATGACATGTCCAGTCATGTACCCATAGGATCCATGGTGCTGGTATATATGCTAACATTGGGGGTATATTGATGGTAAATGTTACCATATATAGCATACATGGATCCTATGGGGTAGAAAAAGGCATGTCAAAAACTATAGAAACGCAAGCCTCTTGCTCAATTCTTTCTCCATCAACACCGAGCCAACAACCTTTTCCCGTATCCCCGGCCCGGTTTTCAAAGTGTTCTTCATCCTTTGCTTGTGAAATTGCCCATTCTGAACCTTGTGAAATTGCTGTCGTCGTACCCTATCAAGGTTCATAGGTCTGAAAATGGAGTACCCCATTCCATCCCATGGTTGATCATCAATTTCCAAAAAATTGGGGTAACGTCAACCAGATTCATAAACCCTGGCTGCTAAAATCGGCCCTCACTCTCAAAACATGATTTAACAGTGTTTGATAGCTATTCAATTTGCTCATAAAATCATCAATTCAACGACCCAGGGGTTCACATGCGTCAAGGTTTCTCAATTACCCCACAGCTGTCCTGTGTTCATGACCATGCCCGCCTTCGAAAGAACCTGGTCGGGCACTGAAGAACTGGCTATGGGCGAATGACGGCAACCCTAACCTTTGAACCTCAAAAAATCCAGAAATTATTGAAAACATATGATTTATATTGATTTATATTATCTTCAATGATCAAAACCTTCGAATGGAACAAAAAACAAAGTGCTCTCTCTTGGGAGAAGTGGTCTCACCCATGTCAATGTTTTCTCGGATGCAGAATCAACATCAAGGAAAAGACCCTGAAAAAATGTTCGTGGCCTTTCCATTGGAAAACCTGCACTTGCTTTCAGGTTCTCTTTACTATACCTTTACAACGGACTTGTGCAAATGGTCGTTGGTTGAGAAGCCCTTGGAACTTGGAACCATGTTTAAACTTGAACTAACTTGAATTAACTTGATTTAATATGATTTAATATTAGTGATTTAATGGGATTTAATGGGATTTAATTAGACAACCCACAACACAAACCGCATGAAACTGCCTTTTTCAATGCCGTCCACGCCTAGCAAATCCATTGGTCGATGCGTTCTCCACCACATTTCGGGACGAACTGACAAGCGATACCCGAGAGCATGTCTTGATGATGTGACGAAAATCACACAAAAATGAGGATTCCAAAAGCCAAATGAAGAATTACTGCACCCGTTTTTATCTTGTTTTTAATAGAACATGAATGACATATCATGAAATAAGTTCCCCAAACAGTGCAAATCTCTGCCATGTGAATGCTCCGCATTGAGTCAATAGGGCCGGCTCTTGTTTCAACGAGATGGACTACCTGATGCAAAAACTGCAAGTTGATACCTCATGCACAGCTACTGTACCAGATTTACCAGATTCCTCTGAGTGCATCACAGATTTTGAGGCGCAGTGATATTCCTGAGGTGTTCATTTCAGGCGCTCCCCCCGGCAATCCCCCCCAAAAAAATCCTTATATTAGATTCACCAGAAGGTGGGTTCCCCCTCGGGAAAAGAAACATGAGCGTGCACCTTAAACAAACTCACGTTATGGCGGGAATTTGGCATACACAAATCTGCCCTTGTGGCTGATTCTCTTGCAGTTCTTGAGCAAATTGATGGTGGTGGATGCGGGTGATGTTACTTACCGCGAAGTCGGCAAGGATTCCCACCGGTCTGAGAGTATCGTGTTCCGACCAACTTACAATATCTGCAAGGGCTGAGAGGGGACTTGGCAGAAACTTCATAGTGTCGCTGCCAAGCATCTGCTTGCAAATGGGACATGCTGCACATCGAACCAGCCATTGGTCAATGCAGTTCTGATGATACCTGGCCCAGCTACCAGTTGGACATGCCAAATCGAGGTGAAAAATCCCCACGTTCACTTAAATCTCTGGGTTGCATTCATGATTTCATTCATATATTTCATGGAAGTTGGTCAGAGGAACAGCAATTTTCATATCAAAGTTCATGAGTTCATGACATGTTGATCCTCTAAATTGAGACTTCCCTACTAGATCCTACCAGTTGCTGTCAACGACTCACAACCGCGACCTGTGTAGACAAGGCAAACTCCGCCTGGGACGTGGTGTTCACGGTGTTCTCCCCATGTGCTCCATGTATGGTATATCACGGCATATCATATATATATATAAATACAATCGTATATATACCTACATTAGCCTACATTTGGATGATTCTAGGGCAAATGGTGGTAAATACATTGTGTAAATACTAAATATTCTCTACATTGATCATGGAGCACATGACATATGAGAGCAGCAAAAGGAGAAAACAAGTCCGATTTTGGTGATTCTGGATCTGACTCTGGAGGCAACATGAGGCAACTGCCACTAATTCAGCAGCTGCTCAATAGCAATGAAGTGCAAATGCCAATGCAGCACTTGATGTCAAGGACAATCTGGGTTTCCCAGCAAAGTCTCGCCATCCGCAAACTCCTCCATACAAACCTTGATGACACCGCAAGAAAAGTTCGATACAAGCTGCGATTCGCGAGATCCATATGGAAAACAGAAAAAAAAAACATCGAGTGATGACTTTTCCATTTCCATGGGCAAAGGTCACTTTATGTCACTTTGCTGCCTAGATCTGCCATTTTCCTGATGGAGAAACCACGCAGAATCCCAGCATAGAAACCATGATCTCCATTATCCCTGGGCTCCACCAGCCATGCACTTCAAGTGCTCGGGATTGCCAGACGCCTGGACATCACAAGGGCGTTTCAGGGCTCTGAAGACGTCTGGCGGTAGCCATGACATCTGAAGTTTTGATCAGTTTTGCTGATCATGAAACATCAGTTTTGGAAGTCTTTGCTGATCGTTAAGTCAGGGATGGACATTGAAAAGTGGACCAACCAGGCATGGCTGCTATCCACATCAGCGCCTCCCAACTCGACCAGAGTCTCCCGCGTGTCTGAAACTTTGGTTTGTGATTGTGAACCAGAGTGTGCAAAAAAAAAGCACAAGGGTTGCCACCAAAAATTCACGACTTATGAGTTTTTCTCACCGGACTTGACAAATTTTAGTGACCCTTGAAACATTGGACGCATTCACAGTTGAACTATCCTGGAAAGGGGTCAAAAAAATGCCTTTTTTGGATGGCTGGCTTCCATGCCTGTGCATCCCTGGCACCATGGAAAGTATGACCTGGGCACAGGGCTGGTGGAGCCCGGTGGTTGGTGGCAGTTTTTTTTGAGCCCGAATTTTGGGTTCACCAACCCCAAGTTCTTATCCAATTTTAACCCTACCGCCTCACCATGAGCTTTGAAACAAGTACGAAAACAGAAAGCCTGCATCACAGTGCTTCCCACTCAACAGAAGGCCCCTTCATTTCGCTTCCAACAATGGTCCAAATGCCCACCCTGATCCATTTCGCAGTGGGATTGATTTTCTTCGCCGATCTGCATAGAGATCTCTGAGTTTGCATCAACTCATCTCACCATCATCATGTTTGGATTTGGATCATCAAATCCCAGCTGTTGACGGACCTACGGTGTGACCTTCGATATCCTCCGGGGCTACACCTGGACGTCGCCGGGGTCGCCAAAACCGCCCAACATGGCAAGGTGGGTTCTGGTACCAGCCGTTGGGAACGGCACTATGTTACAATAAACAAATTGGTTTGAGCCATAAATACAATTTAATGTGATGCCCCCAAGATAGCTAAGTTGGTTTATAAGTCCAATAACTATGGTTTATGGTACTTATAACTATAGTTACTGGGGCTTATAAACCAACTTATAACTGGGGGGCCTCACATTGTACCTATAAATGTCCACACAAAATTCAATAAAATCCTATAGACATCCAGCAACCTCTATTTTCACCATCGTTCACTGTAAAGCTGGGTAACGTTTGAAGTCCACACTACACGTGTTCCATACATGCTCGCACGTTCCATCAAGTTCCCCCTCTATTAGTTGCAAGACTCAAAAAAGGATGGGGGAAAAAAATAAAAATAAAACACTGAGTCCCACCAGCTTCGACACCTTGAATGAAAGGATCATCATCGTCTGAATCAGAATGTGTGTCCTGGCAAAACAAACCAGGACTCGGCCTGTAGATCTGTGGACCCTGACCTGGTTTCAACTTGGCATGGAAGATGGGCTGCTTGAAAACTTCCGTGCAGTCCAACTATCTATCCCTTTCCCTTTCAGACTCCGGCTTATCACCCAAGAATCCCAAAATAATTAACCAAAAATCATCAATAGGAAGTCAAACAATAAGTCATCAAGCAATTTACATCGATAAAGTGAAACGTTAGTCGTCGGCCTGTTGTGGCCGCTAAGGAAAGAATGGTCTTTTTGAGATGGGGACCGCCATCCGTCGGCCTGCCGCCGCCATCGATGTGCATCCTCAAAAGTGGCCTGGGCCAGTCGAATCCCCCCAGTCGAAAATGAAGATCAGCTTGGAATAGTTGGGATATCAATCCCTCACCACTGGAAATCCAAAACTGCACCAAGACAGAACATCAATTTCTGGCATCTCTGGATATCCATTTTTGGTGAATGATGAATATCCTGAATATCCATATAAAATCATATAAATGGCTTGGGTTAAAGATAAAGCAGTAAACCCCACCAAGCAGCTTGTCCTCAAGAGACGGGGCGTCTCCAAATCTAGTGAATTCAAACAGAGTGGCACAAGAAGGTGTGGCTACATCATGGGTCCACACTCCACACGCTTCAAATGTTCAAAATTGTTCAATTCATATGCAAACTCAAATATTCTCAAGTCCACTTGATATTAGGGGATCAACACTGATAAAATCCCAGGACTCTTTGGTCAACATCCATAATTCATCTACCAACATCTACCAACTACCTTTGGGCCTTTGGTGTTTGCCGCTGCAGATTTTTGACCATGGCACCCTTCACACAGCTTGGTCGCCCCAGCAAAATATCCGATCAGCCCGCCGCCGATGCTGCAAATCCACTGGACGGCCTGGTAGATCAAAAGTCGTTTAGTATGTATAGCAGTGGAAACACCAGTCCAATGCTGGCTAAAGATATCATGATCTACCACCGGTCATACAGATATATAATGATATATGCTGGATATATCATGGATGTTGATGTTGATATTTTATGATATCTGATAGTTGATGTATCATGATGTATCTCGTTGTTTTAAGCGCCCTTGGTTCAACCATGGATGTGGTTCGGCCTGGCCGCAACTGAAGCATTGCGCCAATTGCAGCCTTAGTCCCGCGATATCGGGAGGTGCAACGTGGTGAAGCCCAAGGGATGGATGCTGCGGAATCAATGGGAATTTACACAATGTTTTTGTTTGTTGTGCGCATAGAAACCTCTCAACGATGCTTTTAAGTAGTACCCTACAGGCATATATTGGAGCGATTTGGAGCGGATGGGGGATACTCAAGTCGTGTGAGACCACCTTTTCATCGCCAGAGCCTCCTTTGAAAGCTCGGAGAAGCTAGATGAAGCTCGCGCGCAACGATACCAGAGATCCGTACCGTTTCCTGTGTGACTATCATCTTTCTTTCAAGGGATTTCACTATACCATTTTAATCCATTTTAGGTGATATCTATAAGTCTATAATCATTAATCATGTCCACATGTTTGCTGATTAAAATCTTTCTTGTTGGATAAACCTCCGAAAATTGGAAAACACAGTGGGACCCCTGAGCATTCAGGAAATTCTGGTTTCCGGCAGCGGTGGATGTTGGGCCCTAAGTTCTTCCCATCTGGTTACTTGATTATGAATCTGAATATATATATATATATATGTATATATATATGTATATATATACATATATATATATATACCCGCAAAACCGCTGTCTCGCCGCCGCCAAAATTGTCATTTGTCACGTTCGAATTTTGCTCCTCGTGCAGGCGAAACGCGTTTTTTTCTTTTTTAAGTGCAAAAAAATGCATTTTGATCTGCGGCCACCAATGAATTTGAGCACGTCCATTTTGCGTGGCAGGCGCAGTGTTTTCTGATCTTACAAAAAAGTCGTATGGCAT
>Ga0126342_10005778_pt1 | contig 21734 bp, 14 predicted proteins | sample Cyp1metagenome_FD_92528 | JGI IMG/M metagenome (GOLD analysis project Ga0126342, IMG submission 92528) | Coral microbial communities from Lord Howe Island, Old Settlement Bay, Australia - Cyphastrea 1 metagenome | ecosystem: Host-associated > Invertebrates > Cnidaria > Coral ... | reverse complement strand
CAGCGGATTGCACGAGCGCCTTTTGAGCGCAGCCGATTTGGCGTAAGGCCTATGAACAGGTCGTGGGGGGCATGAGCCACAATGCCGATAGCGCATGCTATGCAATGTACATGTGACTGCCAGTGCAAGGAATGCGATTTCACAACTAATAACTTACAGAAGTATCTTACCATGATGTTCATTCAATGGCCTGATGTTTTGAACTTTGATGAGTACCTAGTGACCTAGTATAAAAAATGTAGAAAATCCAGTTGTATATAGTCATCAATTCGAATCATGTGATTCACTTTGGGGATAAAGCAGGTATAACTGGTGGGTATCATGCCTTGACTCCAGCAGTATCATGCGGGTCGATATCTTCAACTGCATGCGAGAGACCGGCACCACAACCAACAGGGACACCACAGTCAGGGTGACGAACATGTCCCTGGCACATCAGCTTGGTTCGGCATCACAAACCTGAGATATCCCAGCAAGAAAACGTAGTTATAGGTTACCCTCTGGTAATTTAACATAGCTATGGAAAATCACCATTTTTGATGGGAAAATCCACTATACATGGCATTTTTCAATAGCTATGTTAGTTTACCAGAGGGTATATACTCAAAACCATACGCGTTTGTCAGGATTGATGGGGGGGTACCCCAATCCATGGCCATGTTCGGAAAATGATGATCAACCAATGGATCTTGGGGTATACCCCGCTGATGTGGCTTGATATTTGCCTCAACATTTCTTGGATCGGCGGTGAAACATGTGAAACGCATTGGGAGATGTCTGGAGCTCAAGCAAGGAACATTGGGAAATTGATACATAAGAAAATGTCAATATTACCTGCCTTCCCCAAAAAAAATATCAAATTCCGGGGGCCGTGGTTACATGTTTTTACTGTTTAATAACTCCGGAGTGGATTTGCATTCAACCATAAGGATCCATAAGGGGATCATATCCAGCGCCTGCCGTTCTTTAGGAACACCAAGTAGTTGACAGCTGTGCTATGCAAAGTACCATTGTCCTGCAGCAAGGCAAGGGCTGGTCAAATGGAGTTGAAATACTCATTAAGAATAGCAATCAATGGTTGACAGCTCAAAACTAGGTTTGCTGGCGTCAATCGTTTTCAAACCATTGAGTCATTTGTGTTTGTGACTGGTCACGAACCAAGTGTCGAATTTACAGTTACTTGCCTTCTCTGGGCAATCGGCTTTACGGTTGTATAGTTGTATGTAAAGCCTTGTTAGATGCGGCAATACCTGCAATTGCCATCACATGTCCGGTGGAAGTCAGTTAACAACCTTCCACAAAACTTAAAAAAAAAAACAAAACAATAGTAATTAGCGGAAGCAAACCTCACTTCTAGTTTGCTAGGTGTCGCAAAGGACTTCCAAAAGCACTATCAATGAGGCTCATTGATAGCGCTTTCAAAACATGAGGGGATTCGGAGATCCTTGGGGTATGATCCGTATCTACTCTGGGTCCATGTTAAATCTTAAACTTTGCAGAATCTTAAGCCTGATGAATAATTGCCATGGCTATTCATAGTTATATGTTAACGAACCATATTAAGACTCGACTATATAGAGGGCCAGAGAGTCTGTATCTTTTTCTACTTTTCCCCACAGCAGCTTCTCCACCAGATTCCGATCGCCTCACTGATCTTGTTTGGGAGCAATGGGTGTAGCTGCCGGTTGAGGATTCTGTGCTGTTGCCACTTTCGGATCTGATGACTAACTCGGTGGCCGCGTTGATGGAGAGGTGAATCCGCAGAGGATTCACCAGTGGATTCTGAGTTTCCCAAGATTTTACAGGGAAGATCTGGAGGTATTTTCTCGAAATCTCTGCAAATCTTGAACCTATGGCCATGGTACTACCAAGATCTACCAAGAAAATTTCAAACAGGGTCCCACATGGTCCATCATGGTCCATCATGGTCCCACCAGTTCCCCAAGCAGTTCGCTTCGTGTGTCCAAAGCACCGGCAAAGAAGGTAAGGCCCACCATGACCACCAACACATTCAGCATGACACTGTTTCGCATCCCCTCCGGTGTGAACCTTGGCATTATGAGACGATGAGACCCCCTCACCACACAGGGGCTCTTGGGCTCTTTTTTGGGTCAGAAAATGCCAGTTGATACTGGGTATGATACTGGTTTGAGTCCTCGAATCATTGACAGCTGCTAGATCTTGAGAATGTCTATGAGACCGTACAACTTTACTACCTAGTCAGGAATTACGCAATTGCTAATTTCACTCTGCTGATTTTTTTGGGCTTCAAACAATAAACCCACCTTGATAACCAACTCGGCAATCGAAAACCCCAGCCACACATTTATGATATGTGTGGGTCATGTTCTTTTGAACGGCATGTTCCATGGCCACGTTGGATCATGTCGATGATCACGCCCCCTAAATGGAACATGGAGACCCAAAAAAATGGATCTGGAAATGACTTGAAAATGATGTTCCTGTTTGATAAAGCCGTAGATCATCATAGATCCGAGTTCCATGTCAAATATAAGAAGTGCACTGCTTGCTTTCCATCTCCAAAATATGATGTGGTCTCGGCATTGATGGGGTGAAACTCAACCGTATAATTATAGATAAGCACTAAACCAGGGTTTCGTTTTGGGTATTGGGTATTGAATATGATCGGGGGAATGGGATTACATAATGAATTATATAATGTCTGTGAGAATCTAAGACTACATGCCAACCCTGGATTGATACACCCAATATATATAGCTGTTGATTGAGGGGATAAGGCCGCAAATAGGATTCAACAAAAACTATTCAAATTGGTACCCCGCCTCTTAAACAAGATGCTTTAGCAAACTTCCAACACAAATCCCATCCCAAATCCTCCCAATAGCTATCATATCGCCTAGAATGTCAATTCCGAATTGACAAACTCTGGTTATCCCTGGTTGATTCATTGGGGTGTACCTCCCAAATACTGATGCTACTAAAATGATATTTGGGTACATTAAAATAATTCAGTAATCTGAAAGGAGGTTTTATTGGGATAACTCCCCTTACTAACCATCATGCCAGTGAAGTCACAGTGAGGTCGTTGTCTAGTTAGTTGTGATTTACCTAGATGTGAATGTTTTTTTTTCCAGAAGGTAGTTGTGATATGTTGTGATTCTTCATTCCATCGTCGCACAGGGCCACTAGGCTACCGTACAGCTTGGCATGGGAGGAATCTGTGCAGGGAACCTGTGGAGTTGCACCAAATAGGGCGCAAACATGGGGAATGAATGGAAAGAATGATATGATAAGAATGATGGACATGAATGGAAATGATATGATATGATGGGCATGATGGCAAATGTTGTCTTATATGGAGCGTGTTAAAATTTACAAACTTTATACCTTTGTTTTTGCACATTAAGAGGGTTTTAGAGCAGCTGGAATGGCACGGTGCTTTCTCCACAGAACCAGATGTTCTGACCCCGAGACCATGGCGATTTTCGGCTCCCAGGCGGTCCTGTAAGCAATAGCTCCACTTGGACTTGTCCCAAACGAAATGCTCCACATGCGAACCTGCAACGTGCGAACCATATCAATCCCTTAAGGATGATCGTCATTTCAATATCAAAATCTTCAGATTTATATTGCGTGCATATCTCAATATGTATATATATACCCTGCGCAGCCAAACCCTGGAAATTTGTAGGGTCTGACTCGAAACCTCGGGTATGTTTGACGAAATGAAAATACCTCGGGTTTCTTACGCAAACCTCGGTTTTTCTTTTTCAAACCCGCACTGAACCCGTATTTAACCCGTATTGACCCCGTATTTTACCCGTACTATAACCCCGTATTTTAGTACTGGTTTGGAAAACCTCGGGTTTCTGCCAGAAACCTCGGGTTTTTCCACTGACCCTACGTTTTTTGCGGGTTTGGGTTCCTAAGGTATATATATATGTTTGTGTGTGTATGCATGTATGTATATAAGAAAAACCTATCATATATAATTAAGAAATATGTGTGTATATATAATTATATATATGTACACACCATACATTATATTGAGGTAGCCCTAATTTTCAGACACACCCAACTTCTCCGGGTGATTGGCCTAGGCCTACACTGCCCACACAGGAAGATCCGTGCATCCCATTAGCTATAGTCAATCCATCAGCATAAAACCGTATAAAACCTACTAGCTATATTAGTGATTTTCACCAACTTAGCCATCAAAATTAACTGTAACATGCTGTAAATATCCAAAAAAAATAATTATAAATCCCAATATATCCCTATTCTTGTTGGCTAAACCCCATGTTCATCCCATTAAATCAACTTCGCCAAAGATTGGTCCCAGCCAAGGGACACCAGGGATGGCCGTGCGAGTGATTGGCCTTCACGGTGGTGCAGCCCACATAGGTGTGGTTTTCGAAGGTAAAGCGATGCACCTTGGAATGGCCAGTGGCTGGGGAAGAAAAACATGGTGAAATGGTGAAAAAAACATGGGGTAAACCAGGGGAAATTCCATATGATTTCACAGCCAGAATTGTGAAAATCATTGGTTAAACGGTTAAACCAGGGAAATTCATTTGATTTCATATGACTTCGATATCCAGTTGTGCACCAGTTTCGACATGTTTATTTCTTCAATGGTGCAAACATGCCAGAGAAGTGAAAGGAACATCACTGTTCTGAGGTTCAAAATGGTATGTTCAAGCTGTAAAATTGGGATGAACAATGAATGAACATGCAAAGGTTTTAGTTGCCCAGTTCTAAACAAAAAAAAAAAACCTACCGGTTATATAATCATTAGTTCATTGGATTGGTTTAAGGGAAAATCTACAGGAAACCATGGTTTTTACCATCAAATATAGGGCTTTCCTGTAAATTTTCCCATCATCCAATTCTATGATTAGTTGATGTGTGTAACTGAGCTATAGGGAAATGCTATGAAGAACAACATGCTGCGTCTAGCTGAAAAAAATCATGTAATCCCATGATGGACAGATTCATATGCAGAACTTATGCGGAATCCTTTGTTTTTGCGGTGGAAAGGATGGGTTGGAGATCCGGAAAGCAGAACATTACCGAATGAGGTGGTAATCATTGCGTTGATCCAAGGCCTTGAAAGGAACCACATGTATCCACATCTCTGTTCCAGCCTTTCTTTTTCTCAAGTGCCAACATTATACTAACCGTAGTGTGACCAAAAATACTTCCAGAATCCAGGAGTGAACGACCCAACCATTTAAAGGTCACACCTCAATGGCTCTGCAGAACAAAACAACATCTGCAGTTCAACATCTGCAGAGCCACACAGTCCGCGGCAATCTTATAGCACAATTGCGGTGTTTCCGCCATGGCGACAGCTGCCGGCAAGGAAGGCTCAGTTGTGAAGCGGTGGATATGGATCTGGCATGATCTGGCGACCAAGTTCTAAATTGAGAAAAACATGGTAGTCACCGGTAATAAAGTATGACACTGGAAGAAATGTATGTCGATATGCCCTCCACGTCATGAACATATGTGTACATGTATGTATGTATGAATAGTATAAATAGATGGCTAGATGGATGGATAGATGGATAGACAAATAAGGACAATCCGCCATGAAGTAGATGATTCCCCGAACTGGAAACGACTCTTTTTCCATATGTATCTTAGTCAACCCGGGGTACGGCGCCAGGAGTAGTTTCAGCTGCCAGCGACGGCGATTTTCCATTTCTATCCATTTCTGCATCATATCTAGTCATGTAAGTATCCTTATGAAACTGGCCAATCCCAACTGTCAAACATATTATTCAGAGTGGCCAAAATTGTTCTGCCTCCAAGGCTGAGTTGACCCGCCTACCGAGCCCTTTTGCAAAGCCAAGCCGCGTGACGGTCATGACACTCGTCACTGCAGTCACGAATTGTGTATGGCTATGTCACTATGTCTGAGTCGTTGTCTTATGACATCACTAACTCATTTCAATCATGTATAACAACCGTACAAAAATAACTTTAAAACACACTGTCACTGAACCTGCCAACTCTGGATGTCAACATGTGATTTCCAATTGAAGCCTCAAAGTTTCTCAGAAATGTCGACCATCTCCATGGCATCCCCATCTGTTTTCTGGTCCAGATCTACTCGAAGGCTGCGAACAATTTTCTGTTCATGTTCGTTGAAAAATTTTGAAACGGTTCAAACATGTTTTTTCACTTTCCTCTTGCAAACTGCATATTTTTTTGCTTCCGACATGGGGTTGTCTTAACATATTGTAGCCCAAAATCTAGTGGTTTATAATCATTTTCGCATTCATTTCTGGTTATTAAAAGGGGTATGCCCCATTTTCAGACGCACCCAAAGCTTTACATGTGTGTATGTATACGCGCATATGTAAATATAAGTATATATAATTATATATATATAAATATGCATATAATGATATATAATTATATATATAATCATATATATATATATATCTATCTATGGAAATCCCAATTACTTCCCCATTTCTCTTCCCATGATACCCTCTGGTAAATTAACATTGACCCCAAAAATCACCCATTTTTGATGGTTTCACTGGTTTCACTATTCTTCCCCTGGCAGGGTCTATGTGAATTTACTGGAGGGAGTATATTCCCAAATCAATGGGAATTCCAGGATCCTAAAATGGAGCTACGTTAGTACCATATGTTTGGCCATATGTTGCTGGGGATATTCCCTTACATAAGCCAACAAAAATATGCCTTTTTTCTATGGAATCGGTACCTCCAATCAATCGGTTCCTGTTGCATGGCCATTGACCACATGGTGGTTTTCCAAAATGGGGGTACCCCTGAAATCACCCGGACGGCTTCGCATGGCGAAGCCGCCAGATTCTGAGCCGCCGCGACATCCGCTGAAGGTGGATGGCCGCCATCGGGGGAAGGCCTGCTAAAAATATGTTTTGGTCAGTGTTGGGATCTGAAGTATGCCATCTTCTATAGCAACTATACAGCCATATAGAAAATATATTCAATTGATTGGTTTAAGGGAACACTTACAGGAAAACCTCATGTTTAATGGGGAAAATCTATGGTTTCTGGTTACGATTTTCCCTTAAACCAATCCATTGAATATATGGACGCTACACATGAGTATGACCTAGCGATGTTATGCCCAACAAAAAACATTAAAAAAAGGCTGCGCTTATCTAGATGATTATTCTATGACTGTTTGTGTTCACTTTCCTGCTCAATGTTTAGTAGATTCGGTGTCCCTTTACTATGTCAAGCACTTACTGGATGGATCATTGAGGAGGTAGAAGTAGTTTGGGACTCTCTTGGTCAACGAACCTGGGCAAACAAGTACTGTGGCAAACCCAATGCCATAAACCGACCATTTGGGGATGGTTTGTAGCACCCATTTATGGCGATTTTGAGGATTCTGTGTCATTTCGGTTCAGCACATCACTGTACACTAGGCCATACTAGGCCAGCAATAGCCACAAAATTCACATTTCACATGTAGGTCCTGCTGGGGAACCTTAAGAAACAGCAGGTTTTTTAACATAAACGTCACGAAAACAGCACAATTTGTACACTTAAAACGAGCGTATTTACACAGAATGCTACTATGATTCCCAAGATTTACGCTACGAAGATCTCTCGCGATGTCCCCATGTTTATGGTTGAAAAATAACTGCATGTTGATATATTTTGATTATGATTGGAATTCATCATCCCATATCCCAACATATTGTTGACAACATTTTTTTTGAAACAGGTCCAATAGTAATGCTTCATTGACCTGGTTTTGATGACATGGCAGTTCTTGGGGCATCATCTAAACACTGATAGTTGCAACCTCTCCGTACAAACGGGCCTGCCATAGATATGAAGACAACGTCACCTGAAACGGCAAACGTGACTTGAATGGAGTGCAACCTCATGCCCTGGCAGGTTTACAATCATTATTTACTGATCTTCTTGCTCGGCTGGAAATGTTCATTCTGTGATTGCTCAATTCAACATGTACATACCAAGACTTTGACACCGGGATATATTCCCATATGTGTCATTGCTTGCGGGCTTTTTTTTTACGCGACGGTCAAAAGCATGGGGGTCATCCCAACTTCATTAGGGATTCCCTATGAATGGATCGATGGCCATCCCCCAGCAATGCTTTGGTAGTTAAATCCCCATGTGTTGATGGCTAGTCAGTCCCACATATAAATCAAATTGAGGCACCGTTTTCCCATCTAGATTATTTCCATTCATTTCCCAATTAAATATAATATGATATAATTAGATCGTATATCCCGTTGGTAAGTGGATAATAACTATAACCATCACTTCTTTGTCCTAGCACTGTTTCTTCATCAACAGAAGACTTTCGGCCCTGGCCTCTCCTGCCTCTGCGCAATGGTCAGAGCCTGGTGGGAGTCACTTTGTCAAACACCTTGTCTCAGTTCACAGTTTGTTCTCTCCTCATCTCATCTTAGTTACTCACAAAAAAAAGAAAAACGTCAAGAACCCCCATTGTTTGATGTGTTTCTCTTCCAGCTTTCACCCACATCCGAGGTTTCCAGAGTCATCATACTCCGCATCCATCAGGCCTCTGGGTTGGCGCTCCGGTGAGGACCTAAGACCAAAAAAAGGCTCTGGGATCCACGTTCAAAATCCACTTTCGACAGCTGGGGGGCCCTCATTTACAACAGCTAAGTTGGCTTCAAACATCCAAACACTATGGTTTATGATACTTAGAACATCTTAGAACATCTTAGAACTATAGTTGGGTTTCCAAACAGACTTATAACCGGGGCCCAAGATATGGTATGTTTGTTGGAGAAGAAACTATTGGGCTTGATCTACCCTGCAGTGTCTTAAGCTATTGAACATTGGCAAGTTTATTCCATGAATTACGTATTCAAACTGGTGATTTTCCATAGTGTAGCAAACACTCTAACAGGGTGGCCACCAGTAGGAACACTTGCCCCACACCCACGAAGCAAAATATGAAGGAAAACCTGGTGATAATTTTGGATTTAACAATCCACAAATGCTGAAAACATGGGATTCAACCATCAACAATGATAACTAACAGAGATTTGAAACCAAAACCCAAGTCGGAAGCTTCTGGATGTCAACTATTCAACATGTTCATCTTGGAATTCTATGTTAGAATGCTGTTTTTTTTACGTACGTCCCCCACATGAATGTGCAAGCTAGTAAATGGTCAGAGCCCCATGGTTGAAATTATAAATCAGCTACTCTATATTTGGAATATCCCCAGCCAAGTTATAATATTATATCTACAAATCAACCAGGAAAGTGCTGGCCAGCAATGTTTGTATGCATAAATATATATATATATACTGTATATATATACATATACATACACACACTATTTATTTAGTTACGATTTTATTTGCCTATGTGCATGTATTCCAGCAGTTATTCTGCAATTTATTGTGTACACACACACGTATATAAATATAATTAAATATATGGAGGTTTCCTGAAACGGGGGTACCCCTAAATCCTCCATTTTCATCGGATTTTCCATTGTAAACCATCCATATGGGGGTACCCCCATTTAACCCCCATCATATAACCAGTGATTTTTCCAAGGTTGCCCCACGGCCGCAGCAGGGTGTGCAGGACTGGTTCTCTTCCACTTCCATCCTCCGGGCGTATGGAAAATCTTCAAAATTGTTGATTTACCCTCTGGTTATGAGTAACATAGCCATGGAAAATGGTCCATTTATAGATGATTTTCCCATTAAAACCTCCATTTTTAATGGATTTTCCATGGCTATGTTAAATAACCAGATGGTAAAAGGATATCTAATGGGATGTTGTGGGATATGGGACCTAGTGGGCGATTTTACGCGATTGAAAAATGGGATTCAATTGGAGTTGATGGGATTTTTTTGGATTTCATGGGATAATCACCAACCATCTTACAAATGTGGGGAGCAACCAGCCAAATATGAGAAAATATGGGGAGCGGGACACGTATCATTGGGTTGGAATGGAAAAGGGAAAACGTCTGGGAAAATACAGCGTATATATGCGTAATTATGCGTATATATACGTATGATGGGCAAGCGATCGATATGATGGGATCCTAATTGGTAATATCATGAAATATATTATATGGATGTGTTTGAAAATAGGATATACGCTCAAAATTGCCAATTACTTGGGAAAATGATGATAAACCCATCGAATGGCATTTTTGGCACCATATTTTCAGACGAACTATTGGACCCAAAGAGAAGAGTTCCAATATCAAACCTATTCAAGGGGAAGGGATTGTTCCTCAAATTCCTGGCCAAAGAATCATCAATTTACCATCAAAGTTTAGCAAAGAAAACACAGAAGCTACCGTAGTTTGAAGCCGGGCATCTAATTTTTTCAACTTCTGGCGAAACGTCCAAACAGTGTCTGTTTGCTCCCTGGTTAAAGCTGTAGCAACCCGAGAAACGACAGAAAAATCTGGGAATTTGGGAATATTTATGTATTGAATATCATCTATCAGCACCCAGAAACATGTTATCTTTTCGGGGATGGCTATATTCCAGTTTCCTCTATTTGGGGCCGGGACAACTAGTGAAAAAAAGGAAAAAACATTCTTGAAACCGAACACGTAGCGACCTGGGGTCGAAAGATAGGCCCCGCCTGTACCAAGCACTCAATGCGAACATCCTCACCGTGGCAGAGAAGTGAAGTGAATCGAGTTGTGGTGTTTTGAACCGGAATTCCAAGATTATCTGGTTATCCTTACGGAAGGTTTTTCTTTCTTTGAGAGGAACAAACGTGTATATAGTATATCTATATATATATATATATTCTGAATATCTCTGATATAAACATATGACTACACATGATGGGGCTATTTGTGTTATTATACATTGAATTCCAGGATTTCGGATTTCGTACATACGGATCTCCAAAATTTATCGACCTGGACTTCCAACGAAATTGAAGAAAGTGTAAATCTTTCAATCCTTCTACTCCCTGCCGCTCATCTTATAATCAATATATCAATATCATTCAAACCAGCCCCACAAAACATTGTCAAACATAGGGGATGAAACGACTACTGGGGACCATTGAGGAGGGTCGTTTCTCTGCTGAACGGGATCCAATGGAGCCCACATCGATCAAAGTGATGTACCTTGATGGACTCCATGATGGACGACGGTGAAAGAAACTAGCGGATTTCAAGCAATATTTTTTTAAAAGAAGATTCACTAAGATTTCACTGTAGCACTTAGAACTCCATTTATCATCACGTATCTATATAATTGGCATGCATTGCATGATACTCTGATAGCTCCAAAACGATCCAAAACGATCAAAAATGAATCCGAAATCAAAAATCCTCACTGCACTCTGCTCCTCAAACTGCACATTCAGCTTAATGTTCATTGGGAATTCAATTTTTACCGGGTTTACTGAGTGATCTTCACATCATTTCATTAATTAAAACGGTAAACTCTATGAGAAGCAGCAAGCAAGTAACAAAAACACATGCAAAGGAATTAGGCTTGGCTTAGATCCAAGTAGCACACTTTACGAATTGGCCCAACAATGTCTCGTAAATACCAGTGATCATCATTTACGAATTGGTTGTGATAGGTGTCTTTAACCCCTCTATTCATCAACCCACCGATGGGTCTGCTTCACTACCATTGTCCCGACAAAAAATGGGTATCACATGGCATCAACATTTCCAAACCCCAATGGGAAAAGGACATCCTATGTCACCCTGTTTCTTGCGGATCGCATTTTTTTTCCACGCTCTTCTCTGAGTTGCAAGACACCTTAGAACGTCACGCTAGGATGTTTGCGGAGCTTGCCATGAAAAGGTAAGAACCCCAGGCATGTGGAGTTCTCTGGCAAACAAAAAAAACGAAATATGATAGATAAATGGATAGACAGATTGATAGAAGTTCTGCAGATTCTTAGTGCCCAGAAACAGAAAAAAAACACATTGAACATGCATTTGTTCCAGGAACGTTAGAGATTTTTGACCCCAAAAGGTCGTTCCGAACCAGAAACGTTTGGAACACGCTGCACGCAAGCTGCGGTGCTACACGCAAAAAGGATCTCCGTGGATCCCATCCCGCATCCCATTGATCAAAATAGTGATAATGAATCTGATTAGAGATTTTATATCTATTAATATATTCATAAATAGATTTATGTATTCAATATATACATACATACATACATACATACATACATACATACATACATACATACATACATATATATATATATATATATATTATATATATTCAATAACACTGATCATTTGCATCGAATAGAACATAGAACCATCAGAGGAATTGCCACTGTGTCGTTGGGAAACTGTCGTTGTGGCTCTGAAGAAAAATCTCCCCAGCTGCCAAGCGCGGCACAGTGGCACAGGTCAGCAGCGGCGGAGGTGGAGGTCAAACCATTCGTGCGACATCCTGTAAGGGATGCTTTCAACCAACAGAACGGGATGTATAATACATATATATATATATACATATATATATAACATGAATGTGTATATGCATGCAAACATACACACATCGTAGTTCTTATTATCAATAATAGTATGCATGACAAAACAACATATAATATATAACTTTAATATTATATCAAATTGTAATATATTAGATTCTTTTATAAGGTTCACCCAGATGGGGAAATTGACCATCAAATGATTGAGTCTACCTCTAGGGAAACTGAAATTTGAATCCGGGAAACCATCAAATCATCCTATTTCGAAACAGAACCATATGGGGTTTCCATGATTGGGGTACCCCAAAACGATTGGTTTATAATGGAAAAACATATTTTGACATGGATGAGGACTGGGGGTACCCACATTTTAGGAAACCTCCATATGGGATATTTACAATGTGATGATAACAGCCGTCTTAGGGGCATACGGCATACGTCATTTCATGACAATTTGTGTTGAAGATGATGATCAGCTATGGGCATGGCGACCAGGAAAAGGAGTACCATTCTGGAACCGGAAAAGGCTTCATCCAATCATTTTGGTAAGTATATAACTGTTTATATCCGTGTGACAAACCTTCAGCAACTGGGTTTATCGCAAAATCCTTTCGATTTGTAAAAAAATGGAGAAACTATATGTGTTCTGATTAAGTAAGGTTGCATGCATATCTGACTTGGCTGCTACGGCATTGGCTTTGTTATGACCATGATTATTAACGTGTAAAAACAACAACATCCTTGGGGAAGAAAACCACCAGAAACATTAAGGGTAGACCATTCTTTACACATTTTGGCAGCATAAAAACACAACAATGACAATCTTGGACACCCTGAAAACTTGTGTATCTCAATACTTGGTAAACATCTTGCAAAGGATCACGAATCGTATCAATCCGTACCAATCCGGTCAGGTGATCCAGAATTGTCAGAATTGTGGAATATGGTTATTTAACATACCTATGGAAAATCCCTTATAACTAGAGGTTTCTAGCTGGGAAAATCATTTGTAAATGGGCCATTGTCCAGTTCGCTACGTTAAATAACCAGAGGGTACATCCCATAAAAAAAGAAAAAAACGCAGAACATTTCCAGGAAATGACCCAAAACAGGTTGGATATAGTAACCCCGAAAAGATAGGAGAGTAAACACCTACCAAATTAGTCGTCGAACTACGTTTCCATATCCATATATATATATAGAGAGACATCATCTTTGTCCCAATGAATTTTTGTTTATTTTATCATCATCTGGTAATCCAATGGCAATGGAACATCACATGTTTTAAAGGAAAACTATCTATTAATCATCCATTATCCGAAGCAAACTATCAACTGCTTGATTAATCTCAGTTGTATATACCATCCAAATATGGTTGGTGATATTCCAAATTATTTCCAGCAAATCAAATTAAATATCAATGTATTTCAAAAGCAATGTCCCATCAAATCTCCATTACATCCTGTTGCTTCAATGGAACATCACCATTTTTTCTAGGTACATCTACAAATGAGCCATTTCCAAATATATATATATATATGTGTGTGTATAAATATACATACTTACATTAAATTCAATTAATAAATACATACTTACATTTAAACAAAATGAATATAAATAAATATATATATATATAATCTAATCTAATATACAGCATATAGTCTAGCTGGTTGGTGGTTTCAACCCTCTGAAAAATATTAGTCAGTTGGGATGATTATTCCCAATATATGGAAAAATAAAAAATGTTCCAAACCACCAACCAGCTAGTAATACAGTATACATATGTCATGTAGCCCCCCCAAAAAAAAACCGAACACTGGACTCAAAGGACCTGGCGATGATGCTGGCGGCCAAGACTTCGTTAAGGACTTGCCGGACCGGAGCCCATGACCTGCGAAACATCAGGGAAGCTGTGGATGTGTTTCTTCCAAAAAACTGATGAAATTTATGGGAAAATATGGGAAAATCATGGGGAAATCATGGGAAAATGATGGGACATATGTGGATCGAATGGACAATTGATGGGACATGTCGGACATGTTCAATAAACAACAACCCCCAAAGGTGCCGAACATATCCCTTGACACCTGGTTTCACACTTTTCGGCATATTTTTTTGGGTTGCTACAATCAAAAAACACATGTCCCAAATATGTGCAAAACACCCAAAAAAAAACTCCAAACAACACACACATAATCACAAGAAAAAACATGGGGTTCACCTGAAGCCTGAACACATGGATCTACTCACAGAAAAACATGCTGTTCAGCAAGAACAAATAGAGCACGTTGATGTTCAATAGTTCAAAAATGGGATCTTGACCAAGGAACATCAGAATTTCACATGCTCTCATCCGGATTTCAAGCGATTCAAAGGTTCCAACTAAACTTAGGCTTTCACTACTTTCCTTTACCCTTTAGCCTTGCACAAATCAAGCCTTGAACCTGAGGATCTGAATGAAAAAACATGGTACTCAAACTTGACCCACAGATTTTAAGTATCAAATAAATATATAAATAGATGAATGAATACAGTAAATAAATAAATAAATCAAAACACACATATATATATATACATAGACCGATTTAATTACAGATGTTTTTCATTGACTTTTCCCGGACTTTCTCCATGTTTTCTCCCCCACGACTCCGCCCTGCACACGTGCAGCTCAGCCGCTCGCCCCGGCGCCAGTCCACCGCATGGTCCCCAAAGGGGCCAGAGGCGCCCCAACCGTAGCGCGAGACCAGGTCAAGCCCTTGCAGGCATGATTTTTGTGGTTAGGATTTGATGATGCGTAAATAATGGTTATATAACAATGGATAAATAATGGTTCATAATGGTTAACAATGGGTAGTAATGGTTAATAATGGTTAACAATGGTTAAATAATGGTTAATATTAAAAACAAACATCATGGGATTTTCAAATTTAATGATGGCTAAGGTTTCATGGGGGTTTGATGTTAATGGTGGTTGGTGAATCATCATGATTAATGATTATGTAATGATGGTTAATAAACTACCTTATGGGAATTGTAATGGGATTTAACTAACCAACTATATCCAAATATCGCATATAGGGGGTTCATGGGGTTATATTGGGATACTGCAATCATGGGAACATGTTGACATAATGGAATGATCATAGAATATTCATGGCTAATACCCACAGTTGATTGGACTCCTCAAACATGGTGATGTGGCTTGGGATAGTAATGGGCCATCTTGGGGATGAAAATCCTGAAAATATAGACATAGTGTGGCTTCCCTTCTCCAAACGTTGATTGGGATTAAAAAAAAAAAATCCAGTGATAGTTACACTAATACTCCACAGCCAACAGTGGGAAATGCCCAGCCAATGTTTGATGAAAACAAACAAGCCACCTGGAACCCCTGCAGCCGTCATGCATCCCATCCACTAACTAGATGATCATCACTGGGTCGTACTGGTAAGAACTACCTCTTTGCGAACCGGAAAATCACCACTTTTAATTTGCGTTCATCAGCTAAACCATCGAACCAAATGAAAATGGGTAACCAGTTTTGACGGCGTTGCTGGCTTTGCCAAAGGCTTATTTGGGTGTGCGTTCGAATGGGCTACCACCGAAATGGCTCCAAATGGGCAATTCAATAGGATAAATTTCATGGATAACCTGATTAAGCGTCAAAATCTTTGGGGTACCCTATCGTCAGACAAATCCAAATGGGATATACAAAGGAGTGACAAATGAGGGCGATTCATTCGTTGCGAAGTGGGATGTTCTTGTTGGTTAAATCCCTTTCTTGTGTCCTCCATGCTGGAGGCATGCCTAATCTTAGATACTAAAGGCCAGAGATCTAAAAAATAGTGAGCTGGTCTGGTCAAGTGATCACTAAATCATTAAAATGGCCAAAGTTTCGCTAGTATTCAACTTAAACAAACCCCCAAGAAAAAATGCAGAAAAGTGAACAGATCCAGACACAATAGTGATATGTCCTTATGCTAATTTAACAAGTTGCCATGGAAAATCACCATGTTCAATAGGAAAATCATCAAACTAAATGAGTCCTGGTTTCCAATTTTTTTTTTTTTTTATAGCAACTATAATGTTTCAATATAACAATCCATTGGTTTAATGGTACGTTTTGCTGCTACTAGTATCATCCATTGATTCAAGCCCTAACTGTGCCTGGAATCCACCGCAGGTTGTACAGATGCTGACGGCAAAGTTTCGCCTGGAAACATGGACCAATGGAGCTCCCATGGAGCTCCCTCCACCAGGGAATTTAACATGGGATTTAGGCATGTTTTCTTTAGATTTCCCAAATTATTTGGTTTATGATTGATGTAAGTCCCCAAAGTAATACCTCAGATGATTCGAGTTTGATGCGGATGGTTTGTAAGACCAAACTCCTATGCCTGATTTCCTGGGACACGTTTGAAATGTTTCTCAACTTTCGTTGGCCAAAAAATTACCCTAAGATTGTTGGAGGCCGCCACACATTACATCCAAAAGATATTTGAAACAGACTGAAATCCGACAAAAGCGAGTAGCGCATACCAGGTCTTAACGTGCTGTAGATATATGAATGGGACTACTAGTCCCATCCCCCGACTTGTGTGGAAAACTCCTACTAAACCATGGTTTCTGGTGTGTAAACTTCTACATTACAGACATTAGATGACGTTAGCATGTGGAGTTCATTTTCCCAGCTGTAATCCATTTATAGTTGATTTTTGCCATACTGTGGATGGAAGAATCCTGCACCAGTTGGCAACCGTTAGGTAACTATGAAACAGTGTAAATAATGAGATTATAAGGGGATAAACCATATACCAACTGGTGCAGGATTTCTTCCATCCACAGTATGTTCATAGATTTTCCCATGTCCTATGATTTTACACTTCAGCTCCATGCTGGATTTCCCGTTTCCGAACTCGGTGAACATCTCCGGGCGACATGGCAATAGCTTCCGGAGATGCTCCCCAGGAGCTCGTTTTCCCTAGGCCATTGGGGCAGATGTGGATTACCCTCTGGTAAACGTTTACATAACTATGAGAAATCACATTTTTTAATGGATAAATCAACTATTTCTATGGCCATTTTCAATACCTATGTTTGTTTACCAGAGGGTATAATGATTGAATAATCAATACTATGATGCTATATATGCTATAAGGTCAATGAATATACGATTTTATCGGAGTTTATATGAAGATATGGATGATTATGGATTATGGAAATCACATGTGATAGTACACACATAATACATATAATACATTAATACACATTATTCTTCTTAATATTATTATACTATAATCATTATTGTAACCATTAATGTCGGGGCAAACATCCGATATGGATTATTGAAGTGTACATACTATAAATCCACGTTCATAATATACTAACAGCAAATAAATCTGCCTATTACTGGGTCACTTTTGGGGCAGGTCATTTTTGGTAGGGTCTTATTTGAGGAAAATCCCTGATTTTGAGGTGTCATAAGCAAATAAAAATATTCTTATAAGACGTCCACATCTATATTTGTTCTTATATATTTTAAGTTTTTGTTTGGAATGATGTGTATGTGTGGTTCAGTGAAAGCCTAGAAGACAAAGTTGTCCGTTGTCCAGGTGATCATGTGGATCAAACCCCATGCTCTTGGAAGCTCAACTGCAATGGGTCCTTCATCATGGTTTAACAACAAAGAACCATGAGGAAACAAGGACATGACATTATATGTATATACATGCTATATATATATATGCACTTATAGAGCTGGGAGTAAGCAATGTTTGTTGCATCATGTTTGTTTTACAAACAACACCTCGACCAACAGTAGCTATTCACCAGACAAGGGTGCGCTTAAAATCCGTATAGTCCTCCATCTCTGGCTGACAATCAACCCTCAATTTGGACGGTTTGGGTTTATCAATCCAAAATGGCTATTGTTTATCAAAATGGAGTTCCACCTTGATCAAATGCCTCCAGGACGGGCCTGCAGCAAATATTGGGGGAAGGAAAGTTCAATTTGTCAGTCAGCAACAATCTTCATGACTGTTGGTAATATCATTCAGCACTCCCATGTTGCATTAGCCTACTTGCATTCAAACATAGAAACGGATTGTTGCAATGTCACAAGACCCAACCTTAGCCATGGTTTTCCTAGATGTTTCCCATAGTTTCCATGTTGTTCCCCATTTGTTGTCCTAGATGTCCCCGTGTTTTCCCGTGATTTTCCCACAAAAAAAAACGCCCAGCTTCCAGCGCTTGGACATGCCATCCAGAATCACATCTCCTGAGGGTGGCACCTGGCCGATGTGTATCAACTTATTGTGCATATATATATATAATGATATTGGATTGTTATAGTATATTTAATGTATTGATGATAATGATAATGATAATGCTACTGTATTGATAATAATGATAATGATAATGATAATGTAAAATGATAATGATAATGATAACGTATACCCATGGGATAGTATATTTAGTGGATTTTGAATGGGATTTTTCATGGACTTTTAATGGGATCTTAATGGAATTGTTAATGTAACATACCCTCTGGTTATTTAACATAGCCATGGTATAAATGGCCCATAGAAATAGATGATTTATGATTTATGAGGGTTTACCGTTCTTAAAAAATGGTGGATCTTTCCATGGCGAACTGTTAAATAACCAAATGGTATATATACTTAACCTCAAGGAGACCGAACAGGTTCAACTTATCACTACTGATCACGATTTCAGTGGGACTGTACTTCGATATTTAATTTTTTTGGGGTGTAGTACGATAGATATAATTGATTATTACTATTATTATTATTATATATATATACTATTTCTTTTTAAGTACAGGATACCCTCTGGTAATTCGAAATTATGACATAGCAATTTCAACCATTCAACATTAGTTCTATGATTTTACCTATTTCACGTAATGTTTTTCCATAACTATTATTTTACTGAGTTTACTGTAGGGTAGTGAATATTACTATTATTTACAGTAATATCTATTAATCTCATCCCCCTAATATTAAACACTCCCCGGAAACCATGGTTTAGTGAGGGATCTACACATATTTGGGACCATACATTCGGGGTGCGTAATATTAGGGGGATGGGATTATAAAATAGAATTGAATCTATATCCAGTAAAAGTATCGTTAATATGTTCTACAAACTGATGACCAACTCTTGCAAACAAAACATACAATAACAAACAGTAACAACAGAAATATTAACAATAGTGACAGTATAGTAATAATATATTGCCTAATAATTCCCAACTATGGAGCTACCCCCCAAATCATAGCCCAAATACTCCCGCAAAAGATGCTTGGATCCAAAGGGTCTACTGGAATATCATCAACACACACACATGTGTATATATAAACAATATAATATCTATATCTATATCTATATATATACTATGTACACATGTATGTATGTATATACATATTTTAGTAGCTACCTAGAAATAGAAAAGCACAGTGTCTAGTGTTAAATAGTTTCACTCTTCGAAACAACGCTTTTCTTACTTGCGTTGTCTTGTGTTATTTTTTTTCTGCAAAAACAACAAAACAACAAAAACACCCTTTTCAAACCAAAACGCTTGTTTTCTTCCACTAAACAAGCTACTGCCTCCTTCCTGCTGACCAACGACTTTTGACGAAAGACTAGTGAAAGTTAGTTTCTGACCAAACAAAACAATGTCGATATTGGCTGCATTACAATAATTCACCAACCTAAAAAGAACTGTTATTATTCGGCCATCTGGGGATGATTCCCCATGCATTCAATTTCATTCCAGTGACGTCACGACGTGAGGTCACAACATAATTCGTCCAGATTAGGAACATCATCATTCACATTTATCATTGATGGTAATTACCATTACCATATGGTTATTTAACATAGCCATGGAAAATCCCTTATAAATGGAGGTTTCAATGGGAAAATCATCTATAAATGGGGCCATTTTCCATGGCTATGTTAAATAACCAGAGGGTAGTTCCATTCATAACGCATTCCAATGCTTGGAAACCGATTCATGCAAATACGTCACGACGCTAGGTGATGATCAAATTCATCGAGAAACCTGTGCAATCCCTATTCAAATCCATGTATTTTTCTACATCGTGATACTGGAGGTTCATAAAATCCCAATATATAGATGGTTTTATGTATATAATTTATATTCTCAAAAAAACACCATATTAGATTGATGGCGTATATCATATCTCTATATACATAAACATTTCGTTATGTATAGATATATATGTGTGTATGTATCCTAAACAAAAATCCCTATTCCCACGCCCTCAACGGCGTCTCAACGACGCACAGACCGGGGCCTCAATCGACACGAAGCGTGGCAGCTCCCATCCGCTGGTGCCGTTGCGCAGCAAGCTGCCCAAGCACTCCAGGTCCGTGCCTGGAGAGTGGAAAATCTTCACCGGAACTGGTTGGTGGTTTTAACCATCTTGAAAAATATTAGTCAATGGGAAGGAAAAAATGTTTGAAACCACCATCCAGGGAAATACTTTGAAATCACCAGAATTACCAACCAACAGGTTACATCCTAATGTATGATAATGTATGGGGGTAATTACCATGGTTATACTGTATGACCTATTAATAATTGATACCTCTGGTAAACGTTTACAGGTTGCTATTGAAAATGGCCTTCGTTGATTTACCCATTAATGGCATGGTGATTTTCCATAGTTCTTTTGTACGAGTTTTTTTGTACGTATGTTTGCCAGAGGGTAACAGGAAACCATGGAATTGTCCCATCAAGAAAGGAGGTGTCCTGTAGATGTTACCTTACACCATATCCAGAATCTCCAGTTGGGAAGTGAAACTAAGTGAAACTAAACCTTGAATGTTGAATATACTATGTATTGAGTGTGTGTGTACATATATATACTTATTTGAATACAACTATGTAGTTTCCATGGGCGCTGCAGGGCACCTGCGTGTTTTGTTGTCTTTTTGTTTTTTGTTTGTTGTGATTTTCTGTATTTGTTTGATGATGGGGTGGGGTCGGGTGGGATGGTAACGTTCATCTTCATGTTACGCTGATTGCGTTACATTGATCATGGGGTGACGTGGGGTGGGGTGGGATGTTAACGTTCATGTTTTGTTACACTGATGATGTTATGTTGATCATGGGATGAGGATGGGTGGGGTGGGTGGGATGTTAGTTCATGTCACGCTGATGATGTTACGTTGGTCATGGGGTGGGGTGGGGTGGGGTGGGGTGGGGTGGGGTGGGGTGGGGTGTT
>Ga0126342_10005777_pt1 | contig 21734 bp, 17 predicted proteins | sample Cyp1metagenome_FD_92528 | JGI IMG/M metagenome (GOLD analysis project Ga0126342, IMG submission 92528) | Coral microbial communities from Lord Howe Island, Old Settlement Bay, Australia - Cyphastrea 1 metagenome | ecosystem: Host-associated > Invertebrates > Cnidaria > Coral ... | reverse complement strand
TGATGATGATGATGATGATGATGATGATGTGGTTGGCATGATGATGTGGTTGACATATGCTGACATGATGGTGAGAATGCTGCCCATGACAATCGTCCGTAACTCGGAAGTTTTCTAACTAAACTTCCTTTGATCATCACTTTTCCTTTAAACATGGGCCATGAACTGGTGGTATACCCCGGTTTTCGGACGCCCGCACATGTTCATCCAAGGTTCATACTAGCGTCCCGTCCATCGACCTCCGTCGCCAAGCTTGTCGATCAGGTGGGAAACCTCCAGCTGGACTCCAACAGCGGGCTCGGCAGGGCATCCCTCTTCCACGTACGGTCCACGGTGCTGGCCACCATTGCAGTGGCAGACCGTGGGCATCTGCTTCCTGGTCTTTATGACAAGCACGTAGAGGTCCTTGATGGTATTCTTATGGTTTTCAGGCAAAATCTTCTTTTGGCTTATCTTCGTCATCCACCTCTCTTGCGTTCGTTTTTTGCGGTGCTGCAACCTCATCGGCTAAGGGTTAACGGGGTACCTGTTTGGACACAGAATTTAGTGGTCATTTTTACTATTAAACCGCCTTGAGTTATGGATTTCTATTGGGTTGATAGGTTTGACCCGTACCCAAGTAGGGATGCAACTACGTATACTGGGAGATATCCTTGAGCTTTACATGACATACACCATGACGATGGGTGGTGGCTAGAAACGCTTCTCAAACACGTAGACGTACACATCCTGATACATCTGATTTGATGTGTGAGAACCCAGTCGAACAAATCTGCTACCGTCCCTTCTCGCTATGAAATGGGTAGATATGGGTGGGTACCCCAAGCGAAACCCACCTTCCCAACCGCCAAACGATGTGATCAATTATGGTGGTGTGGTCAAGGTTCAGGGAGAATCCAGAATGATGATCATGTATCTGGTTGAAACTGTATAAACACGTAATAATTCACCATTCAACCTGAAACAGACTCATTGAGGTTGGTACGAGGTGCCCAGAGCCAATGGTTTCTCATCACCACACCAAAACTGCCCTTTAAATATAGGAATGGGCCACATAATTAGCTAAGTTGATCTACAACTATGAGAACTAGGGTTTATGATGGGGTGATGAATATAGGCTATCTTCCATTTTCGGATATGAACACATCCGAAGGTCAGCACTACTGTACAAAACCATCACAGATTCTCAGCGTCAACATCTATTGAGCCATGGCCCTCTGATTCTATGGGTGGGACCGAGGGTCGAAGTCAGAAGGCTTTTTGCTGCTAGTCTATCCTGGCTGGCTTATACCATGTGGGTTCATATGAATTCATACGATGTAATGCTGATTTCCATGGTGATTTTTTCCAGTCATCTTTGAATACCTCGAAATGATCATATTGAAATCCTTGTGAAACGGCGAGTCTGAACAATAGGCTACACCCAAAATCCAATGTTATCCATAATTACCCTCTGGTTATTTAACAGTTTGCCATGGAAAATCACCATGCTATTAATAGGTAAACCATCATAAATCATCTATTTCGATTAGGGCAATCTATACCATGGCTATGTAACAGTCATAACCAGGTTGGGTCTCCCGTTAAAAGTTACCGAAAAAACATCCAGAAACATCGGAAACCGGCCTGGAAGTCCACCTGGGAAGTGGAGAGTGAGCAACTTGCCATGAGAACGGACTGGCAATGATTTTTTTAAATACTGACCAAGCATGATTAATCAGGATTAATATTATCATCATTAATATGGATAATCATTATTAATCATTATTAGTAATCATGGTTAATCATTATGAATCTTAGTAATCATGATGGTTAACCAAGAATGGTTAATAACTGTTAATAATGATTGATCATGATTACTAATGACGAATAATGATGAATAATGGTTAACAATGGTTAATAACTAGTTGTTGATAATGCATAGAATTAATGGATAATAATGGAACATAATAATGCTTCATGATGATAGTTTTTAATGTTAGTAAAGCATAGTAAAGCCATGCCATAAACTACCCATATGGCTTTATGGTTGAGAAACCACCCATAGAAATGGTGATGACTGGGGGATGATGGATCCTATTGCTTTACTAACCATGGAATTTACTCCACTCGGGTGACCATGATCCCGATTGATGCCAAATTTCTGATGGATCAATCCAAATACCATGGATTTTGTGTTTGAAGATAGGGTGCACTGTACACCATCCACTGGTTCACAAACGATGTTTTCGTAAATTGGAACGTTTGCGGCATACTCTGTGGTAATCAAACGTGGCATTGAAACATCTAAATGTCAATGGATTGGTTTAATGGAAAATTTTAACAGGAAAACCCCATGATCTTACTGGGAAAATAACTCTGGTTTCCTGTAGATTTTCCCTTAAACCAATCCATTGAGCATGGTTTTCCCATTGTTTTCCCCAGGGATTTTACACGTTTCACGTTTGATTCGCGGAGGGCAACCCAACGATCTTACCTAAAAACTCGGACCGGTGTCCGGCAGTTCACCGAAGTTGGACGAGACCAATCGGAAGTTTCCACATTTCCACAAGTTATTTGGGGGGTGCAGTTGCAGTTAGTATTGGATGGATGGATATATATATATATATAGAGACATATTACAGAACAATAGTTAAAGGTTATATCATAAACCCAACTGCACCAAGTATAGCACCCACAAGCCACTTCGCATGCTTCATGTGTTCCTGGAATTGCCCTTTTTCCCAAGGGACGCTGTAGCGCTGATTCAGCACTTTCACGACCTACGGCAGGCCGCCAATGGGATGATCTACAACATCCCACTAATCCATTATAGAGGGTTGGTGGTTGAGCCACCCCTCTCAAAAATCTGAGTTCGTCAGTTGGGATGATGAATTTCCCTATGGAAAGTCGTAAAAGTCATGTTCCAAACCACCAACCAGATAAGGTTTCCATCCCATGATTTATAGGGTTTCAACCATCCGTTTGGTGGTGGATTGGACCAAATCCCATGATTTAAAGGCTTTCAACCATCCGTTGCAGGATTTCGCAACCATCCACAGTAACCGGGATTAAGCACTTACTCAGTGTACCAAGAAGAGCCATTGTTGAGGCTTCGGGGCTGCAAGAAATATGCTTCGGAAACAAAAATCCCTGCAAACATGGGCAATCTTTAGCTGCTTAGTCGATTTTCTCGAAGAAGGACATCTGAAACATGACATCGGCTTCTTGAACGAACATCTCCACTTTGGACGTGGTTCCGCCGCAATTACCGTGGATAACAATCAGCTACAACAGTACAAACTGGAATGATTACGCAAAATGATGCCCGAGTAATGTGGTCAACCCAACAATAAACCATCCCAGTAACCATGACTGGGAATGATTTGACATTCTTAAACTATCATAAATTATACTTTCTAGATATTTTCTGGGGCATACCGGTACACCCAAAAATGCGAAAGCTCAATCGGGGATAGTTCATGGCATTGGGTTTACCATATGATTGGGCTTACAACATTCTAATACATTCTGCTTTCTCCCAAGTTGGTTACTCCATTCCGCTCAGTCCAAGATGCATCTTTCAGTAATGCAGGAGTGATACAACCTGCAGACACTCTCCACAATGTTTTCGTGGATCCCAGACACGAAAAAAAAGGTTACAACGTTGACACCAGAATACCATCCGGTAATCAAACATGGCTAGCTGGACAATCTCCCATTTATAGATGAATTTCGCAGCTATCAACTTCCATTTAGATCGGGGACTTTCCATGGCTTTTGATTACCAGAGGGCAAGTCGTGACTTATCGTGTTCAATTTTCAACATCAGTCCGGTCGGCGGAATTGTCTCCAATGACGGTTGGGCCGGTTGGGTGGTTTGGTGTGTCCTGGGCATTGAATACAAGGTGGTGCCCCCCCAGTTATAAATGGGTTATAATCCCACTATATAACTATCGATATATAACCCATAAACGATAGTTATTGGACTTGTAAACCAACTTAGCTAACGAACTGGGGCACCACCCTGTATTGAATCCTCAGAATTAGTTGAAGCGAAAACTTGAGCGACAGCGAAGCCCTATCTAGACGATGCAAAGCCACAGATTTCCCAGCAAATCAATCCAGAGATTTATCGTGCATAGAAGACATGCCTAAACACAGGAAAACAACGGATCGATGATGTCAACTTTTTTTCACCATGACATCCCCATAGTCACTGGCAAAAATTACAGATAAACCCTATATTTGATGGTAAAAAAGACATGGTATCCTATTGACTTTCCCTTCAACCATGCTTTCCAATCAAGACTTTGGCCAGGTGAGAACCCCATTGACTCAAGTTTTTCAGCCCACTTTTCGCTGGAATGACATTTCTGGAGGTTTCCATCACTGGGGCTATCCCAAAATGAATGCTTTGAAAATTGGAGAAACCGAAAATAACTTAGGAAACCCTATGAACGATTCCATTCATGAAATTTCCCATGTAAGTTCCATGAATTTCATCAATTCCCAAACGGATGATTTTGGGGGTAGACCTCGGGGCCGGCCTCTGCAGCGATGCTAAAAACAGCTTCTGTTTCTTTTCCCCGATTTGGAGGAGTACATTCTATAATAATCTGGTTGGTGGTATACCTACCCCTCCAAAAAATGATGGAGTTCGTCAGTTGGGATGAAATTCCCAATATATGGGAAAATAAAATTCATGTTCCAAAAACAAATATATATATATATGTAAATGTATATCTGGCTTGATAATAATTCACTAACCGCAATAGCCCGAAAATAGCTGAATTGTTCGTCCATTTGGGGATGATTCCTCTATACATTCACCATGATTCCAGTGACGTCACGACGTGAGGTCATTGTAATTCATCCATGTATATATATATACATACATGTAAATAAATATATACATTCAAAACACAATGTATATATAATATGATGGACGATAACTTATTTCCAATTCACATTCTTTGACTCACCGCGCTCGACTTCACCCCAGAAATCGATACAAAAACACTGAGCCATCTGCCCGGCCCCACATCTTTTAGTTGGGAAACATTCTCTTGACCAATCTTAGACGATGAGCCGAAGACCATTTTCATGGATGAAACACACCAATTGGGTTTGTCTAAAACAAGGGTACCTCTAATTCCACTAGCTAATCACCATCCTAATCCCTATGACCCTCTGACAATCACCATCCGGCATGGGAAAATCCACCATCGATACACATTCATTGGCTTCGCGGCCCAAACCCCAATCATAACACCGCGTCAAGGGGCTATTGCCCTGTGGCACCATGCTGTCATAAATCTCCTCCAAATCCAAATATGAAGGGATTTGCTTGGACCTGCCACACTTGAAGACTGGTGAAGGGTCAAAACCCTAGTACCCCTGGTGAACCTCAAAATAGCTGGTACATAGATGATCATCCCACTCAGATTGATAGTAATACGTTTTGACCCACCCCCAACTGGTGAAGGGATGGTTTGGTAAAGAGCAACCCATCTGAAAGCATAGGTAGAACAACTGGATAACTGGAATTTGTGGAGGGAAACATGAGAGAAACATCATCTACAAATTTCTGGAACAACTGTTCTGTCTTTCTTTTGTTTTTTCGAAGCCTACAAAATTTGCTGTAGCCGTTTTGATTGAGAAACATATTATATCATATCCCAGAAAATAGTATCCTGGCAATCAAACATGGCTTGCTGGAAAATGATTCTCACATACAAAAACATATACCCTCTGGTAAACATACTAAAAGCTATTGAAAATGGCCCAGTCGAAATAGTGGATTTTCCCATTAAGAATGGTGATTTTCCCATGAGTTATGTTAAATTACCAGAGGGTGTATATATATATACACACATATATGCTCACATGGGGTTTTCCATGGATTTTCCAGTGGGGCTACCAAAGGATTTTCTCTGGTTGGTGGGCCAAAAGGGTGCCATTGAGAATTGACACCAGAACTACATGGGATGGGCTTTTTTCTCTGATTCGAACATTGGACTTTTTGGACTTGGGGCTTCCTGGGAAGCCAATACCGTCAGTGGTTCAAACCTTTACAACAAGAAGGCCATGGAAGGCCATGAATTGAAGCAAACTGCAGGATGGGAGAAAACACCCCAGTTTCGTTGCGTGCAGTGTAGCATGCATGCATCTTCAGGCTGCCAGTTGGTGCGGATATCAGAATTCTCAAAATGGCGATGCATCAGCGTGAGACTTCAACCATGGAGGGATTTCAGCCCGATGATACCAACTTTCTTTGAGTTCTGCGGATTGCCTAGGGAAATCTTCGAAATACCAAGTTGCTGAGGGTAATTCATGTGGGAAACCGAATAGGTAACCTCCAGATGGTTCATAGCCCTGGTGGCGCCTGGCTTGAAGCTTTGAAATATTGGATTTCTGCTGATATGCCCAAGAAGTCTGTGCCAAACCACCTGGCAGATGGCGGAATCATGGCTAACTGTGGATCGCGGGGGCGAACGAGCGCTCGCCATTTTCTACAAAAAAACGCCACACTTTACTCGCCATCTCCATCATTCACAGTTTTTGGTCATGGTCTTTGGTGGTGAAACCTTGCAATTTTGGGGATTCAACATGCCATGATGGATGCTGATTTTAACCTACTAGATTCCTAGGATGAGCCTGAAAGTGGCAGGTGCTACTGGTGGCAGATGGTGATCATGTCATTTGGGGTTTGCCCTAAGGCTAACATGAGGCACTCACATCCCAAACATCAAACGGTGAAGAACCGGCAGGCCCTGTAGTTCTCCCAGTTCACCATGGGATTTTTCGGATCCGAATGCCGTTTTTGATGATAACCAATGGGGTTTTGTTGGCAAGTAGCATGTTTCAACCATCAAGGAACCATCAACAAGTTGTTATTCAAACGTAATATCGATTTCGTCATGTTTCAGTTTCAATTCCCAAAATTTGAATGCTCACAATACGCAGATAATAATGGTGGGATAAGTAATGGCACAAGAAAATGATCGACGCCCCAAAATCATCCGTTCCCATCCCCCAACAGAAACCCTGAAAACCCTGTCTGATAGGGTCTATGGTAGTCGGAGGTGGGGGAACCACTTAGTTATTCCCAAGATGGATGACTTGGAGTCAAGTTCTCAAGATCACATTGATCCCCAAAATGAAGTTGAAAACAACCCCTGAAAAATGGGTTTATCGTAGGGGATCATCCTCCCAAATATGAAACTGAGAAGCGATTTGAAACTACCGGCGATTTTATCATCATTGGTTACCCTCTGGTAAACTAACATAGCTATTGAAAATTGCCCATTTATAGATGATTTTCCCATTAAAAATGGTGATTTTCCCATGAGTTATGTTAAATTACCAGAGGGTATATCCCCATTCTATCCCTGCCAGATATCACGATTTCAGACGAAAAAAAACCCTCCAGTTTCACCATGGCAAGCTGGGAAATGGCAATGGGAATTCCCGAACGAAATGAAGGTTTCTTGCTGAGAATATCATCTAATGTGGGTTAAAAGAATGTCATAAACCATCCCCAAAATCACCATGTGTATAGGGATAGACCATCAAACATGGGGTGGTAAACATGACATTGTTTTAACCACATTAATCATCATTAGTCATCCATTCATCACCATTCTTAAGCCATTCTTCAGCCATTATTAACCCATATTAACCAATACCCTCTGGTAATTTAACATAACTATGGAAAATCACCATTTTTAATGGGAAAATCCACTATAAATGGCCATTTCAGTAGCTATGTTAGTTTACCAGAGGGTAAATGGTGGGATTTTCCAGCGAAACCAGAGGGATCCATCCATCGATGAAACACCATCCTTCGCCGCCTTCGCCGCCTTCGCCCTCGGTGAAACTTCTCAAGCGCATGGGCCTTGCGATGCGATGATCGAACTGGTGGAAGTTGAAATCGAAACCATCTGGGGATATCATGGATATAATAGCTGGTTGGTGGTTTTTCGCCACCCCTCTGAAAAATATGAAAGTCAATGGGAAGGATTATCCCATATACGATGGAAAATAAAACTGTTCCAAACCACCAACCAGATATGGATATAATATGAATATAATAGGGATATATAATGGGAAATAAATGGAAATATGATCCCCTATATAGTATATAGCTGGGCAAAAAAAGGTAATTCACACGCCATAAAACGATGTTGAGATAATTCCCCTATACATTCATCATCATCATCATCATCATTATCATCATCATCATCATCATTCCAGTGAAGGAGAACAGTAAGGTCAGGATGCGTGCAGCATTCCTTCGGAGGCTGGCCCAGCCATTGATGACAAGCATAGCCAATACGCAGAATTCTGTCAGGCGGACATATTCTGTTCATCGCTTTCTCCGCGCCTTGGTCCAATTTTCCTTCCAGGATTCCACTTGGACCACAGACTTCTAGTACAGCTGCCGGCAGCTGTAACAGCACTTTTCTGACAGAATCGTTTTTTCGCTTTACAAAGGTTGAGGTAATGGACTGATAAAAATCAGCCCTAAGTCCATAAAGCCAGCCAGCGCATGAAAACTGTACACCTTTCGCTGTGCATGGAGATTTCATTTTTCGGTTGGAGGACATGACAGAAATCGGTCACACCACGCCCAAAATGCTCAGGTTTTCCAGCGCTCCCCAAGCTCACCGTTTCGATCTGAGATCTGCCCATGTCATCCCAGGCATTGAGGATCTTCTTTTTGGGCCTATCATGGGTATATCAGGCATAGTGGATACATGATGGATACATACTGCGCATAACACAATCAATGGGTAAATAGTAATGATGGGGAACCCAATGCCATAGACCTAGCACTTGCAGGTTTTTACCACCCATTGTCGCATGTCCCACAGTGTCCATTTCCACCATTTCCATCATGCAGGTGTCAATGCACCATAGAGTCATAAGAATTCACCACCTTATTCACATGTTGCGCTCGCCTGCTGAGCACTTTTCGGTTTCCAAAATCGCACCCAGAGGTACTTCGGTGGTTGGGGGTTGGACCTCCAAACTGATGTTTTGCCGGTCAACCTCATTAGTAAAGCCATACGAATGAAATTCCCAGCAGACTATGATTGAACCATACTCAACCAATTTTTTAGGGTTAAATCTCCATATTATGCGAAGTCTCCGCACTTGAACCATATTATTTGAATTATTTGAAATCCTGATATTATGACTAAGCCTCCATTGAGTCCTTCTATAGGGGGCTTAGCCAAAACCTCACTATCAAGCCGCACTTAGTCAAGTATCCGATTATGCCCAGTAATTTGAGAATAACCATTGCAAATGGCAATAGCGATGATACAATGGCTTATTATCCTCTTGGCTATTGCAATGGTATTCATCATAATGCTAATACACAGTATGGCTATATAAGCAACGGGTACTAAAGGATAACAAGGCAATTTTATCATGATGACTCTCCCCATTCATTGATTGAAACAATTGCCCCGTTGATGGACCCCCAACATAAGTACTAACAATAGTAACAACAATCCCTCAATAGCCAAATTATGGATCAATTAAACGCCCACTGGGTTAAACCGCTGTCGGTTAATCTCCCACTGCTAGTCTAGCCCCTTGTTGGTTATCCCACTGGTTTTTTGAGGTATTCCCATTGGTAAAACCCTCAGCAATGACAACCATACTTCTAGCTATCTCCACCATAGACACTTACAAGACTCCCATTGGTTAAATCCCCCATTGATGAATCCTCGAGTGGTATATCCGAATGATCCATGCTCTGTATCCCAATTGTCCATAGTGATAATGATAAGGATGATAACAATCCCTATGAACTAATCCCTCATTGGGTCTAATATGTCGATAATTGACACTACAGTAAATGTTTTACTTTATAATCTATCATTAATCCACCAACCATCCATCAATTGAAACCAAGCATTGATGCACCCTCCATTGGGTGTCAGTCAGAGTTATCCATCAGTTATCCATTGATCAAACCTCATCAGTCATAGTTTAAATACTGTATATCCATCCATTTATCCACCCATTATCCAACATTGGCTGGAAAAAGAGGTTTCTTTCACCTCCATTTTTATGAAAACAATCCCTGCATCTCAGGAAACCTCCATTGGTGAAGTTCCCTTCCACTATCCACTGGTAAACGTTTACATAACTATGGAAAATCACCATTTTTAATGGGTAAATCCACTCTTTCTATGGCCATTTTCAATAGCTTTTTGTATGTTTACCAGAGGGTATCCACTATTGAAGTGAACTATTTTTCAATAATTGATGGATAATTTTTCAGCTATGATCAGGCGAGATTTCACCACATCAACACCATTGGAAAAACATGGTTAAATCATCACCATTATATATATATTACCATTAATGGTAATATAATGGTGAAATATTATGGTGAATTCACATATAAATATAATATTATCCATTAATGGTGAATTATAGGTTATATGGCTATTGGTCAAAACCCTGGCACCTAGTGAACCCCAAAATAGCTGGGATTTATGGATGTTCATCCCATTAGAATTGATAATAATAGGTTTTGACCCACCCCCATATACATAACTACCATTAATGGATAATTAAACCTATGACACTAATTATATTCGGTGAAGTTCCATTCATGAATATCCATTTTATACTATATCATTAATGGATAATTAAACCATCACCATTCGGTGAAGTTCCCTTCGTTTCTTCCAAGCGTCGGCTCGGTCTTCCTCTTCTTCATCGCTCGGCGGCCGTTCGAGTTCCGGCGGCCCGACTCCACGTCGCTCTCGGAATCGTCGCACGGAGCCTGGGCAGGATTTTTACGTGGAAAGCTGGGATGTAAGGCCTCCAAACAATGGGGGAAACCCTGGAAACATAGAGGGTTTGGAGTTTGGAATGAAAAAATAGGGTTTAGCTTAAGGTTTTTTTTGCTTTAAAGCATCAAAGAAATGGCAGTCTTGGAGTATGAATCCTGGAGTCTGACTCTCAAAAAAATGTTTTGAAGCATGACAGGTCAGGGGTGACCCAACGAAGATAGGTGGGCTTGTGCCTCCAAAATGGGATCGCAGGATGGAACATGGGAGTTTTCACAAACGACAGGGTTCCAAAGCGATAAAGGAGGAAGTGTAACCAACATGGAGATATCATACCGAATAGATTTGATGCTCGCTGAAAACTATTCACAGATCGTGAGCTTGGCCCAGGGAAGTGTCTACAAATCACCTGGAACCATGATCTGTGCTTTTCTTGCCACAACCGAACGATTGAACATCTTCCCGGTTCATGATGGGGATGGAGCATCCGAAATGATACGAAGCGACCAAGCATCTCATCAGGCATGTCATGACACGAGACCATCTGCAGAATCCATCACTAGCCGAAAGGAATCGACACACGTCGTGCTTCTGCTCATCAGTATGTGAAGAACCCCTGCTGCTATTTGTGCTTCACGTTCCAACTTGTCTTTTGGCCGGTTCACCGAGCCCTCCCCGAACTGCATGGTTGAGAGCAGGATTCCCCCATGAGATCAGGTGGGGTCAACGGTGCAACGGGTACTCCCAAGATCCAGCGTTTCATTGGCATTTTTCCCACACAAACCCAAGTATTTGGAGTCAATTCACAATTTTCCAGCATGTATATACATATACATATATATATATATAAATCATACTTCATACAGTAGATATCAGTATATATATATATGTATATATATATATATACAATGTTTGTAGATATAGACATAAAATATTCTATGGCATTTTTCCCACTAAAACTCAATGATTTAGACGATTTTGAACTAAGTTCCCCATGACCAGGCACCAACTTCATAAAGCGCTCAAAAGATGGGCATTGCCTGGGCGACAAGCTTCCGAGAACACCATGGATTTATGGTATGTATTTATGGACAAATAACCACCATTGTATAGGTCAAATCATCCATTAATCAATAGGTTTCATGATTATTCACCATTCATATTAAACCTACTTGTATGATAATTAAACCCATCAGCGGTTTAATAAATGGTCTAATAACCACCATTGTATATATAATCACCATTAATGGCCACTAATGGACAATTCTTGGTAAATTATAATCTTTCACTAACCTGAATTAAGGCCACCCGTCTTCGCACTCGGCCCGTCCCCCGCGATGCAGAGACGAACCATGATTCCAGGGGGAGAACAGGGTTCGGTCGTGATGAAATTGACCCAGATGTATGGTATAGTAATTATTCATGAAGGTCATTTTTGAAAACCAAGCGTTTTTTTCTATGGTTTTTCTCTGTTCTTGTTTGTACTCCTCCCAGCGTCGTAAAAATCTCATGTTTGTTTCATCCGGATGCATCTTCCCGGAGTCTCTTTCCGGTTGCTGCACACTGCTGGACAAAGAAACTCATGTGAGGCGTAGCATCAGACGCGTGTTCAAGTGCAAGTGAATTTTAAGTAGCGTAACATGGAGGGTGTGTACGTGAACTTTAAGTAGCGTGGCATGAATTGCGTGTTTGTGCATACTTGTGTCCAAGTGAACTTTAAGTGGTGTAGCATGAAGTGTGCGTGAAAGTAAACTTTCAGTAGCGGAGCTTAAAGAAATTGGGTGCGAGTGCAAGTGAACATGAAGTACCGTAGCATCTTGGTGTGTGCAAGTTAACGTGAATGTGTTAACGTGCCACAATGGTTCCTCCAATCCTAAGCATCATGGCCAAGCTTTGAGACCCAACAAATCAACCTTTTTGCTGATGAGTACAGTGCATATCCACATCGCTCGGGGCTCCAGGTATTATCCCTGCCGTCAAGGTGCAACAAAGTTGGTGCTAAAGGGCCCAGTCGAGACCTTGCGTGAAACCAGCTGGGAAGCCCATATCCATGTCTCGTGGGTTACTATTTATTATGTAGCCTCTGGTCAACGTTTACCGGAAAATCACCATGCTATTCATGGGCTCAACGAACTTTGGCCATGGCTTCAAGTTCGCAAACTGTGAATGTCGCCAGAGGCTATCACTTACTCTTGCTTTATGAGTTGATCGCGGCCTGCCCACTATGGGCCGGTCGATCATGGTGGGAGGTCATGGATCATGGATGATCATCTAGTGGTTGATGGACAATCAATGATATCTGATAATCCCAAAAAATCCCGGATTGATAGTGAACAAAAAAGGGAAATTGATTAGTCCATGATGACCCATATGACCTTGGATAGAAGAAAAGAACTCAACTTTTCGCAGAAAAAAGTCACCTGAGCAGTGTGAAATAAATCCCTCTGTCATTCCATGTACTGGTTGGTAGGGATTCCCTGCTCATGAATCGTAATAATCCCCTATATGATGAGTATCTCCGAAAAAATCCACGACCAACAGGGTTTGGAACATTCTATGAACATTGGTTGTATACGGTGGTATATGCCATTATTGGTTGGTTAATGTCAACCCTGGATTAATAAACCCCTAGGTATCCCTAGGTTGTTTAATTGGGGGGATACCATTTAAGTATGAGATTATGACGATTTGGGGAGTACCCCCTAATTAATAAGCCATGGTTTATTCATCCGGGGTTGACATTATTAATATATATATATAAATACACACAAATATACATGTATATATTATACATAAATACAAATATATTCCATTATTTACATCCTTTGAAATCCGTTATATCACCTCTCCCAACAGGGCTTTAGACCACGGCTCACTTGACGCGCCCCCAAGGCACGGTTCAGTGGCACAGCGGGTCAATCGTCGCAGGGTGCGGTGCTCCTGGCAACCGAAGATGGGCCCTCCGAAATGGGCAGCCTGTTGGTTTATTCCTATAGCAGCCCCTAATAAGGTAAGGTAGAAACCTGATTTATCGTTTGAGTTAGAATACCCTCTGGCAAACTAACAAAAAACTATGGAACATCACTATGTTTAATGGGTAAATCTACTTTTCGATCTTTTCCAGGGGTTACTAAGAATATCATGTGGGAATATTTTTATGGATTTTTGGTGGATATCTCTGCAGCTGGGTTGTCATGTTTTTTTGGATCTAAAATCCTTGATATTTTTTGGGGGATATATGGATGCGTCCGAAAATCAGGGATACCAAAACGGTAAATCTGTTTTGGCTCATCATTTGAAGGCTTCCTGAATTGGGGTACCCCCAAATCATCAATTTTTATACGTTTATATATAATGGAAAATCCTATAAACATGGATGATTTGGGGGTACCTCCATTTCAGGAAACCTCCATTTTTCCCTCTTCACCGCCATTTTATGGAACCCATAGCTCCTCGGAAGACTGCGACAGTCCGCAGATTGTTGGCTTCAGCGGGGATACGTGCCTGGAGGGCTCAGGTGGAGCCAAGACTTGGGAATGGTAACCATACCACCTATAAAAATGGTGAGTCATTGGGGTGTGATTTATGGCATTGTTTTTACCAACATTACTTGGAAAAAGACTGTGATTTCGTGTAAACTTTCCCTAGATGACGCCATCTATAATACTGATCATCCAGTCACGAGACTCCAATGCTCTTCGCTGGGAATCATCTCAGGGATGGATTGACACGGTAAAGCCCAGAATAAACCATCCTCAATAATCCCAATATCACTATGAATACCCTCTGGTAATTTAACATAGCTATTATATATGGTGATTTATAGTGGATTTACCCATTAAAAATGGTGATTTTCCATAGTTACGTTAGTTTACCAGAGGGTAATCCCGTGATACAGTTTTAGAGGATTTCCCATTGCCACCTTTGACGAGGAAAAAATATTGCTTCCATTTTCAGTTGCAGCGGATCGAACTTGACCTCAAGCCCAATTTGTTGTTGCAACCAACCATTTCTTGCGAACGAACTCACAATTTTGCTGGTTTTTTCCTGCCCCTCCCCATGTTGACAGTCAAATCCACATTTTTTGTATATATATATATAGTATTATATAGTTAATAATTCTGGTGAAACCTCCACAGTTTTGGCATTTGATCGCGAGCCCAAAAAACGTCCCAGAGCCAAGCGGCGGCTTGGTGCGACCGATCAAGCTTGCCTCGTTTCCGTCCCACTCAGCGAGCATCGAGATTTCAGTATCAACACCGGGGAGATGTTTCGATCTTCTTGCGGTTTGTTAGGCAGTAGAATTGCGGATTGCATTCACAGAAAAGGACTGCTTGGTGGTATAATAATGGTTAATACATGGTTAATATATGGTTATTATATGGTTCATGATGGTTAATAATAATCTGCTTGGTGTTTTTTCGCCACCTACCCCTCTGAAAAATGATGGAGTTAAAGTCAGTTGGGTTGATGAAATTCCCAACTGAATGGAACAAAAAAAATCATGTTCCAGTCACCACCAACCAGAGGAGATTCAATCAGCCGAGCCGGAGGGCTGGGAAACCACTGGGCAAGCTAGGGTTTCGATTGGGACTCTGGGCAAAATGGATCTGATTGAAAATAGGGTACCCCAGTCTATCCACTGGATTATAACGATTTTTACCATACAAAATGCCATTTTCAAGGGGGGAGGTAAGGAGGTATATCCCATTTTCAAACACACCCAAATGTAATATCAAGGTGTTTTGTATATCTATATATCCATATGAAACCATATTACATGCCCATTTTGGTGGCTTTACCCCACCATTCTTGTTCTCAGACAAACTCTACGGCAGGGTGCCAGCCGATTCCATCTTGAACTGGCAAGTCCTGGTGAGAGGAGCCCTGGTTCTCAGTGGTTTAAGGCAAGATTTGTACTTTTTTATTTTTATTTTCAAAACCTTATAGCAACCCCAAAGGATAGAAACGGATGGTTTCTAGATGATGTTTACCTGCGTATATTTATTTCCGGTTGCTATAAATAAAGGCCTTTCCTGAAAAAACAAAGCCATCCAATTCCGAGATGTCAACCAAACCCCCAATGCATGGATTTTTTGTCATGTCCAGCGGATGACCCTCCAAGTTGGTACATTGCAGATCGAAATGTCAGCAGTTCACACCACAAAACCGATAATTAAGGGGAAAATTATCTTGAACATACATCAAAATCATCTTCATGCAATGTAATGGGGCCTTCAAACTGAATTTCATCTGAGTATATAATGCCACTCGCCGCAGGTTCTCGATTGGTTTTGTGGGTCACAACCGCACATTAGTAGCAGATATGCATGTTAATTACTAACCATGTGGGTTTGTCTGAGAAAGGGGTATCCCCAATTCCATGGCTTATCAGTCTTATCCCTATTGAAAATAGACATATTGGGGTATTCCCCATTTTCGGACAAAGACATCTACAGGTCAACTTATCACGCCCCTCAAATGGGTTCAAATGGAACATTTAAAACTAAACATGAACAATTTTGCTGGTCTATTTCTACCCCAATTTAAACCCAAATCCATCAATCTAGGAACATTTTTTCCATGACTGGTCAGTGAATTTGGTGGGATTGAAATGTTTGTCCCCTGACTTTCCGCTTGAACTTAACCAGCATGGTGATGCGTTGAAGCGTGGTTTTTCCAAGAACGCACGCAACTTCCCATAGATTCGAAGGGTTGGTTCGTGGGGACTTGAAACAACGGGAGTTTGACGAATGCAAAACATATGCCTACTCTAGGATATCCTGCCGAACAGTTGATTTTCAGAAAAGGCTAGTGTATTTCCCCTAAATAACTCACCCATCCATAACCGGATCTGGGGCACCGGTAAAGCACCTGTCCCTGTGTCACAGTTTACATGGCTTAACCGGCAAAGATTTATTGCCAGTTTACTCCCCATCTATGTACAGGTTTAATCACAACTTATTGGATGGTCAATGTCCCGTTGGTTATATGGAGGTTCCATAAATGGAGATACCCCAATAGCTGGACAGTTTATGATGGAAAATCCCATCTATAAATGGATGATTTTAGGGGTAACCCTATTCTAGGAAACCGCTATATGCTATATGCCACTGATAAAAAATTACACCGGCAAGAGACCCCAAACAGTGTGGGGAAGGGGCTCATACGGGCCCAACTTTGTGGATAGCCGAATAAACGAAGGCATGATTCGGTATTGCCAATAAATGGGGTATTGTCAGAATAAATACATCTACAAACCGAATAAACCAAACAACTACACAAATTCGAACACATCCAATACATCCAATAAACTAAGTATATAATTCCAATAAACCTCCATTGTAAATAACTTCGACTGAAAATAGGATACCAGATACCCCTAAAATTCCACTGCTTTGTCAACATTTTCCCTATAACAATGCCATAATTTGTGCTATAAACAAGTATCACATCAATTGGTAATATCCCCATCATATCCATTTAGAACTGGTTGGTTCAAAGTTCATAAGATCAAATTGATGATATATTCCCTTTCTATACCACTTGTATCCACATTATGTTCTTCTTATATTCCCCTTATTCCAGGTTTTTCTTCACATCACGCCGTCCAACAAAGAGTCCTCCCAGCGCTCGTCGAGCACTCTGCCGGCGCGTGCCTTGATTTTTGTGCGACGCTTTTCTGGGTTACGTGAAGATATATACCCTCAGGTAATTTAACATAGCTATTGAAAATGATCATTTGTCATTATTATAATTAGTTGATTTACCTATTATAAATGGTGATTGTCTATAGTTATGTAAACATTTACCAGAGGTTTTTCCCCATGGATTTTCCCCATGCATCGAGATTTGACCAGCAATGTTTTTTTTTCATAGAGACATGATGGGGATAGTGGGAAACCAGCAATATACCCTCTAGTAAACATACAAAAAGCTATGGAAAATGGTCCATTTATAGATGGTTTACCTGGGTTTACCTATTAAAAATGGTGATTTTCTATAGCTATGTTAGTTTACCAGAGGGTAAGGGGGAGATCATGGGATATCATGGGGAGATATATTGATAAAATATTTCCATCAATTTTTTGTAGATTGGATTGAAGTGCAAATGGGGTTTGAGCCAGCAAGAAATGAGGAATTTACATATTGTTTTGGTTTGTCTGAAAATAATGTGAACGGCCCAAACGCAATTTTCATGGGAAAACTATGATCCATGTTTCTTTCAGATAGAACACTTTCAGACAAACCCATATCCGAATATATACAAATATACATATTTATCGCCATCACCAGTATCACTATTCCATTATTGCTATTCATTTATCATTCTTACATCTTTATCTTTGTTCTTATTACTTTTATCATTCTTAAAATTCTTGCATTCTTGCCAATCTTATCATTCTTATAACCCTTATCATTTCTTATCATTCTTATCAGCCTTGCCATTGTTATAATTCTTCGTTTATCATTACTATATACATATGAGGTTGCCCAAAAACAGGGAACTCCATCAAGAGCCGTGGGGTATACTGCATTTTGAGACACACGCATAGATGTGGATAGATTGCAACAATTCACCAGCCTGAAATAAGGCCCAAAATCTTCCCTTGGCCGGCCAACACAGTGCTGCAACTAATTCCATTAAATCCCACCTCATTTTTGATGGTGAGAAACTGATTTCACTCTTTACAGTGGACAATTTGGAATATGAATCTTTGTACGAATTGCTGAGAAGCAGAAGCAATGCCACTCTTGGTACAGTGGGTCCCACATATTGTTACTCAAGGGCTGTTTGAGATTAGGGGAAGGGATTACCATTTTTTTCCCATTCTATTCGACTAGTTGGTGAAAAGGTATTCCTATTATGGATAATCAAAATCCCATTGAACCAGGTGATATAGCAATCTATAACAAGCAACCACCAAGAGTATTTTATCGGCTCACTTGGAAGATTCACTCATCAGGTCCTGGCATGATTCAACTGAAGCTGCCACTGAAAAGTGCTCGATGGGTGTGTCTGAAAGGAGGGGATACCGGGATACCCGTAAAATTGAAAATTCAAGTGAACATCGCAAAAAAAACAAGGTTCAGGGTCGTCAGTGGTGCAAGAGAACTCTGCACTTCCTCATCTATCATAGCAAAGTTCAGGGACGCACAGTTCCAACATGGAGAGCTTGAAACTTCCTCCATGGGAGTTCTGAGGAGAGCGCTTTCAACTGGCGGACAAACTCGAGGAAGACAGCAAGGAGACTCAATAATATCAGTGGCATTGAGCTCTCGCATAAGCAGCACCAATGGGGATTTACCCTATATAGGGGATACGCTGTTGTACAGCCATTTGAGTGTAGAAAAGGGATGATAGATCCTCATTGAATGGCAACTTTAAGAGAACATATCAATACTGATGATCAACCACGGGATTTTGGTACCATAATTTTCAGGTGAATCCATAGGGATACCCGGTGGTTTCACCGTCTGAATGAACTCACCCACTTCAAAACATCAATTCCCAGCTTCAACGAATCGTGGCTGGTGGGGGGTGCAGTCCCAGAGTCCCAGAGAAGTGAATATATCACCGTACAGAAATTATATCCCAACTTATTGGGGTTTATTCATCCCATGGTTATATCCATAGAAAACAGCCCAGTCAACCCCCAAGTAGGTTCTATATTATCTATATCCCATTGATTCCCATTGTATCCCCATGAAATCCGCGCCATGGGACGTGAGGAAAAGGCCCACACTCCACCAACAAAGATGGACCTCGCAACCTCGGTGGCGCAAAACAAAAAGGTTGGTTTTTCATGGGTGTCGGTATAGTCATATCAATAATATGAGTATAGTTACAGTAATTCCTATGGTTGTTGATATTTGTGACACATGTCTTATCATGTCTTTATCTTTATACATGAATATATGGTTGTGGTTCTTAGCTCTTAGCTAGTATACAGTAGTTATTATTGCTGTCTAATGTCAACCCCGGATAAATAGAGCATCCCTATTCACGGGGGGGTTGCCCCCAAAATAGTAATGACATAGTAATTATTAAAACTGGTACCACAAAAATTGGTATCCCACCCCAGTACTAGACAGGGGTTTTATTAACCCGGGGTTAAACATTGTAGGACATATGTGCAAGATATGCAATATGCAAATATATGTGTGCATGTGCGTGTTAGAAGTGAACTGGGGTATAGGTGGTTTTTCAACCGTTCCCAGTCATGGGTAGTTTATGATTGTTTTAACCACATTAATCATCATTGGTCATCCATTAATCACCATTATTAAGCCATTATTAACCAATATTAAGCCATGAATATCATTCTCCTAAACATCGATTGGCAACCTTCGGGTTCTATCGCACCCATCATTGCCGTCCCCAAACAGCCAAGTCTAAGGCGATCAACATGATGGTTCGAAAAACCCAATCCAAACCGATCTAAGCTAAGAAGAAATCATCATCTTCAATTGAAAGATAAAGGAAAATCATCTATGAATGCATTTTCCGCCAGCTCACATTACTCTTTGCAGCCAGCAAGCACTTTTTCAGTCTCAAAACGAGTCATCTCTTGAAACAATCCTTTTCTCATCTAATGTGGGTAAACCAATTATTATCCATCCCCCAGTCATCACCATTTTTGTAGGTGGTATGGTACCATTCCCAGTCATGGGTGGTTTATGACATTGCGTTACCCACATTAAACTATTTCTGAGTTGGTTTGTATAATGCCCAAGTAGCTATAGAAATCACCATAAACTGTAGTAAATCTAGTTACATTAATTGTTATTACCCTCTGGTAAACTAACATAACTATGGAAAATCACCATTTTCAATAGGTAAATCCACTATAAATGGCAATTTTCAACAGCTATGTTAGTTTACCAGAGGGTAATGGCTATGAGCTCATGCTGCTTGCGCGGATCTCTGGTTGGTGACTTCGATCCCAGTCGCATGAGTCACTTGATGTTTCTATCATCCGTCTGGGTGCATGTGAAAGTCCGCAGGTATATAATTCCTATATAAATCTTTAGTAAATCCCAAAGCTATATAAATCCTATACAAATCCTATACAGATCCTATAAAAACTTCTAGTTTCTAGTCATTTTGCAGATACCAGTAGTACCGCAGAAGGCGGTGGCGGAAGTTTCAAAAATAGGAAACCTATGGGAGAGCTTGGTTGTTGTGAATCCGGGATGGCAGAGCGAAGCCACTGAGGGACTGAAAGGTGGTTGAGGTCTCCTTTCTTTCTCTTTCTTTCTCTCTTTTTCTCTCTGTTTCTCTATCTTTCTCCGATTATCTACCGACCTACCTACTGATCTATCTGTCTACCTATCTATCTGTCTGTCTGTCTATCTATCTCCCTATCTTTCTATCTATCTATCTATCTTTCTATCTACCTATCTATCTATCTATCTATGTATGTATCTATGTATCTATGTATCTATGTGTGTATCTATCTATCTATCTAATCTAATCTAATCTATCTTATCTTATCTTATCTTATCTTATCTTACTATCTATCTATCTACCTATCTATCTACCTATCTCTCTATCTATCTATCTATCTATCTATCTGTCTCTCTATCTATCTATCTATCTGTCTATCTATCTATCTATCTATCTTATCCAGTAAGGTTCAGGAACCGAACCGGAACCGTGGAACCGAACCGTAGAAAATCAAATAGCCTATGAACCGTAGGAACCGTGAACCGCTGGTACCGTGTGCAAAACCGAACCGGAGGAACCGGAACCGTCTTGCCCTCCCCCAATAAACTGATTGGAAAAGTTGTAAATGTTGTAATTGTTTGTTGAGTTCAATGAAAAAAGCAAATATGGGTTTCTTCATAATAAATTGCATGCACTGGCAATTTCAGGAAGCTTTGGTTTTCCGAGTTCAGCTCTCTCCGCTCTTTGAAAGCCGCGGCTCATGA
>Ga0126342_10005776_pt1 | contig 21736 bp, 12 predicted proteins | sample Cyp1metagenome_FD_92528 | JGI IMG/M metagenome (GOLD analysis project Ga0126342, IMG submission 92528) | Coral microbial communities from Lord Howe Island, Old Settlement Bay, Australia - Cyphastrea 1 metagenome | ecosystem: Host-associated > Invertebrates > Cnidaria > Coral ... | reverse complement strand
CCCCTAATAGAAGTATGCCTATATGTTCCATGGGGCCGGGAGACTTTATAACTTATGTAAACCCTAAAGGAAACCCCGAATAGAAGTATGCGTATATGTTCCATGGGGCCGGGAGATTATGACAAGGAAATGTTATGACAAGGAAATCCCCTGCCACTGGGATGATGGAACCAATGGGTTGCTAGCTCCGCTCTCGGGTATGGCCCTCCGTGCCAGACCCTCGTAGGATGAGGGGTTGTCCTGTGGGTACTACTACTACTACTACTACTCCTCCTCCTCCTCCTCCTCCTCCTCCTCCTCCTCCTCCTCATGGCGCTTTCTAAGACTTTCCCATCTAGAAGTTTAGAAGTAAACCACCCATGATTAGGAATGGTAAACATGCCACCTATAAAAAAAGGTGACTGGGGGATGGTTTATGGCATTGTTTACCCAAATTACCCTCTGGTAAACTGTTACATAACAATGGAAAATCACCATGCTATTAATGGCTAAATCTACTACAGTATTTCTATCACCATTTTCATAGCTATGTAAACGTATACCAGAGGCTAAATCCCATTCTAAATATGTCCAGAAGATATTTCTGAGGATAGGCCACTGTCCGGACGCCCGGACCACCTGCCGCCGGATCTTCATCCGGGCGGTCATCACACTCTCCTTTCGATTTGATCCCCGAAGTGATTTTCGAGTCGTCTTCCCATGTCTTCCCCTATAAACCATGGGAAATGATGGGAAAGACATAGGGAAAGTATGGGGAAATCTGGGAAAATCAACCATAAATGGATTTTCATAGCTGGGAAAATCATCTATTCTCGGCCATCTTCCAGCTAGCCACGTTACCAGTCAGTAAGTGATCAACACTCCACTGTCTGATGGTGAATGAAGCACAAATGACATACCAAAAAACCGGGATGTATGTCCAAGCGACCATCATCCAACCTCACTCGCATGTGTCCAGGCATGTGTCCAGGCATATGTCTTCGCAAACTTATGATACACAGCTCACCAGTCACAGGATCAGAACGATCTCTTGAAATCTTTGGACTTCTTGGCACAAGTCCCTCTTGGCTCTAGGGAAGCACCATTATTCAGGTGGGGATGGGTCAAATTTTAAGCAGAGAAAACCCACATATTTTCGCACATGTTTAGTATTAACCATCTAATTATTGGGGTAGACCTATACCCATGTGAGCAGTGTTCAAAACCCTTTTTGTCGGACCTTTTTGTCGTCTGTCGCGTATGGTCGGCCTTGCAGACCATACCCTGAGTGAAATTGGCTCTGGAGCCACTAGCTTAATGGCCAGAACCGATGAAGGCCGTGCTTAGCAGCAGCCGGTTCAACCGGGGTTGACAAGTTGGCAACAGGAAGGTGAATGACATTGGTTATCTTAGTGATGGGTCTATCGCCCATCTGCTGTTGTAGCCAATCATGAATCTGCTTGTCAACCTCCGGCTTCAGCTGGGACATGACTCCCATTGCCCAGCATCGGAATCTGCTATTATTGGGTCGGCTGTCTTCGGCTTTGAACTCCGGCAGGATGAGTCGGATGAGCTGGATGAGATAACTGGACCAGGAGCGACATGTCTGTCGCATGTCGTATTCCTGAATCTTGTCATACATCTTCCAAGTATTGTGAGATGATGTAGACTGTATACCCCATTCGCCAGTGATGATTTGGAAGGCAAACAGAAGTTCATACCACGAGTACCATTTGGGAGCGGAGCTCGGGTCGTGGATTTGCTGCAGCCATGAAACTAGCGTGTGGAAACCCTCAAAGCGTAACTTAGCTGGGGCCCGATCAGCCGCTGCAAGAGCAATCTGGTGCCATGGAATCACTGGGTGATGGTCAACCGGTTTGAATGGGGCTGATTTGGGTCTGTCGGCTTCCGCTACCGCCAGGCGAGCTACTCGAACGATATGCTGATGACTAAATTGCACGGCACATTGAATATCTCGGTAGCTGCTACTGGCCGCAGCTTGTGACTGCAGGATATGTGCTGGCAGGGCGGATATTGCAAATTCAGCCAACTTGTCAGCCGCATCATTGGCGCTACACGCCCATTGTATCCATGCCGGAGAATCTTGGTACATCTGGTGCGATTTGATGTGATGGAGGCGACAAATTTCCTCAGGGGGAAGGAGGGTTTGCACTAGCTGCCAGAGATCATGGTCAGAGATCGAGGCAGTGATGGCGATCAAACCTAATTGGATGGCTCTTGCTCTACGTATGACAAATTCACAGTCACTCCATATGGCAAAAGTGGACTGTGGTGATTTTCTGTTGAGAACGCCGTATTGCAGGGCAGAAATGAAGGCAATCAGTTCCGCACGTGCTACTGTTTGGTGTTGTCCTGGTACCCCACCCCAAGCAATGGGAACATGTGGCTGCTGTGGGTCTTGGCCCGCCATGACAACTCCCCAGGCTACAAGGCGGGTGGCAGGCTGTTTGGGGTCTATTCCCGTGCCATCACAAAACAGATCACAGTGTTCATATTTGGTTCCAAGGTTTACGTTTACGTACTTGGTGATTGTGTCCGGAATATCGCCAAGGCAGGTTCGATAGTGGCGAATCTCATCGGATTCGACCGCCCATCCATTTTCTTGCAGGCATTTGGGGCTCTGCATGATGAAATCTCTGATGCTTTCCGGGATAAGCTGACGGCTTGGCAACGTGTGAGTACATTCCCAGTGTCGGTGAAATACTGAGTCTGGACTGGAACAAAACTTACACAATGCATTATCAGTAACCCCTGCATGCATCAGAGTATCGTTGGTATAAAATGTTCCATTCTGTGCTACCCGCAAGAATCCCAGTTCATCCGGAGCTAGTTTGGTGTCAGGCCGGGAGAGTTCAGTGCTGACAAATCGGAGGCCTTGGAAACCTTTGCGTGTCTCCCATTGACGTCCTACCGTCTGTTGCCACCCACGAACTAACCTGGTCTTGAGCTCCTGCAGAGGGGCATCCAGAATATGGATAGTGCTACCTTCCCCATCAGAAAAAACGCCATCCCTTTGATATGCCCAACAAATAGCCTCAAGTCGGGAGATCAAGACTCCTCCAGGTCCAGGCTTCCTTTTGCGGCTGGGGACAACTGCTGCTGGGGCTAATGTCACATCTACCAATTCTGGTACAATGTTTCTGCGGAATTGAGTAACCGTATTCCAAAGTGCATAGAACTCTGGGTCTGCTGTTGGGTAGGTAGTGAGGGACAGGTGTATCTGAGGATTAGCACCTGCCTTCGTTCCTCCTATAGCTTGGAAAGCTCCAGCACGGGCATCAATGAAGTGTGCATTGCCTACATGAACCGTGGAGATAGCATACATGGCTCTAGGCCAGGCCACTGTGCGAAGGACCTTGATCTTTTGCTCATACGATGCTTGGCTCTTAGAAAGCAAATGCCAGAGATCAGGGAGTGCTTTGAACTTATTGACTACAGTGGCATTGGTCTGTCTGGAGTCAAATTGCATATGTGCTCCTAAATCTCGAGCGGAGGTAACCATGTTGGCAGCGGAGGCACGTATTTCCTGTCTGCCAGCTGCTGACACTGACCAACGATATGTCTTCTTGGTGTCCAATTGTATATCTAACAGGCCACAAAAATCATGGAGTGATTGCAACGCTTGAGATGTATCAACAACCTGACCGGACTGCAACTCGAAGTTGTCAACGTAGGTAGTGAAGGTGACGTCTGGGTGCTTGTGCTGAAGGTACGCATGCAACAAGGTGTTGATGAGAACCATGGCAACTACAGACAGTCCACATCCTTCAACAAAACCTGTGGTAGATTGCACTTGCATCGACGGCGAGTTTTGGACTACAAAATGGCTGCGTAACTGTGTAGTGGATGCAGCCCAGGCTCGGATGATATTGGGATGGATCCCCATGCATGCGGCTACCTTAAAGGTGACTTCGCGGGGCAAATGGTTAAACGCTTTAACTACGTGAGATGTTGCCCCATTGAGGGGTTCCGAAGCCTGTAAGGCTAACTCGATGCGATGTTGCATCGACCACCACAATTGTGTGGCTTGGCGCCCTGGGATGTTTCCTAGCAAGGTTGGAGGAACATGCTTCTTCAGGTGCAAAAGAATCTGGCGTGAACGTATGGACGAATAAATTCGATATGCCAGTGGCATTATCGTAATTGGTCTATATTCGTTGACCGTCTCTGCACCTGGGGTCTTTTCAAGTGAGTGTACTGCTCCTTGGAGTAACTGTCGAGGCCATTGGCCGGTTGCTTCGGCGTGATGGAAGAGATCTATCAATTGGTTATGGAGTTCGTCCGGGAATGCTAGGAGGTCTTTACGTGATAGAGAATCCAGCCCCGTGGCGGACGAGGCCTTCTTGGACCTGAGCGTAGATTTCCATTTGGCCAATGTTATGGGTTGCAACTCCATTACTGGACCCCGCAATAGAGACTCTGTGAGACTCAGAACTTCCTCCCAATGATTGGGAGCCAAATGACGGTGTCTGTCCCAACGCCGCATCCATTCCGAGATAAATGCATCATGAATCTCATTGATTTGACCTTTGAGATTTACTTCTGCCAGCACATCACCTACTTCGAGAGTGTGCGGGCTGGTGAACCATATCTGGTCTTCCTCTATGTGTATTATGTGGAGAGGCCCCGTGCGAGATTCAAGCACTGTCGCCAACTGGATGGCTTGGGAGCAATTGACTATGACAGACCCCTCATCAACAATTTCGGTGACATGAGCAACCGACTTGGCGACCAATAACTTGACAGGGACTGGCATTGGCTTGCGTACATCCTTATAGACTCTATTGACATCATTGGCTCTATTCACCTTGGCAATTCCTACACGCTTCGCTATGAGCTGCGACTCATATTCGGCAAGACGGGCTTGGAACACTTGGGCTATATGTTGAGCCATGGTGAGGTCAGGGGGGTGAGGCGGAAACCATGGGTATAGGCTGCCATCCTGTAATGCTTGTTGGTTCCACCAGGTAGCAAAGTTATGGGGGAAACCAGATGCTAATACTATGGCTCTCCAAATGGAAGCACGATGCTCCAGGGCAGTTGGCGTGGATGATGCTTTCTTCACATGTTTAACATAATGTTGCAAGCGTCTACATTGGGTGACCCACCTACAATGAAGCAGGGACCAGGAGTTGATAGACGGTTGATAGTCTCCTTGCCTAGCATTCTTGATGGGTACTATGTGCGGCTTGATGAAGATGCGCTCCAATGTGCTTCCGCGTCCTCTTTGTGCAGGCTGCAAAGCAGAGAGCTGATGGTGAACTCTGGTGGAGCTTACGTGTTGCTCGAAAGCCTGACATATGGCTGCGTACCTCTCTGTTGGTGTACCACTGACTACTACAGGTGCGCAATGGTGAGAGGCAATCTTAGCTGGGTCAAGTTCTTTATAGTCAATTGTTGTGGGCTTAGGCCATCTGGCAATCGGCACCGGGGGACTAGGGTAGTCCAGAATACCAAGCAGAGTGGAATGATCTGGAAACTTATCAAAAGAGTTGCTACAGCTAAGGAGCAGTTGTTGTAGAGCAGGAGACAGGTATACATAGTCTTTGCGTGTGACTTGGCAACATGTTGGACCTGGAACAATGCCCCATAATTCTTGTGCCCATGTCTGAACATCACGCCATCCCTTGGATTCCCATTTGGCAGGTTCACTGAGGGTACCTGGAACCTGATTGAAGTCACCCGCAATGAACGCAGGCCCTGGGAAACCTTCTACCACTGCTGACGTAAGCTGGCTGAGTAATTGATCTGTCATATCTTGAGTTGCTCGTGAGTCAGCTGCTTGTGCATAGCCATAGCATACTCCTCCTGCAATGCAAACATTATTGATTTGGAAGGTTGCAGCATGGAGCCTACTGGATTGATAGAGCTCAGTTTTCCAGCCTGTATTAATAGGGCGACTGGGAAATGTAGATAAGAATCCAACTCCTGTGTGTTTCCCTCCAATGGATCTCATGTTGGCCTTTTTGTAAGGAGCATCATGCCCGGTAGTAAGGGCAAGAGGCGACTTGGCGTACCATAGCTCCTGTTTAAATCTTGCTTTGCCCCTTGCAGTGAGGTGTGTTTCAGAGATCGCATATATTCCCGCCGGGAGGTCGGTGAACAGGACTGCTTTACCTGCTAATCCAGTCGGGTTGATGGCTCCTAAGGCCCATCGCAATGGTGGGTCTTGTGAGGGACCTGGGACTGCTGCTTCTCCAAGGCGCTGCTGTTTGGTGTAGTGCCTGTGGGTGGCTTGATCTCCGCACGATCGATCACTTCCTGACGGAGGTGCAACCAATGTTATGGGCGACTCTGCATTGTCATCTGGCACTATGATGCCCCCGGCATGGATTACAGGATTACTATCCTCAGGAGGTTCCGGTGAATACTGTGGAGCATTGCATGAGCCTGAGATGCTTGAGGTCAATGCATCTGGTAAGATCATCTGGCGAGACGAACCCTGCATTATGCCTGGTAAGATAGGCGAGGCTTGTGAAGACTCACGGCTCCGAGAGAATCCCCGGCTTGCTCTCACTTGCAGCATGGCAAGATCGTCTTCTTCAATATCTTGTTCAACCATGAATTGATATGGGTTGGGCACCGTCTGCGTATGGTAGTCTGGCATGGGTCCAAACAGTTCTATTATTTCAAAGGAGTAGTCATGGTGACTAGCGGCAATGACACATCGTGTGGACAGACTGGCTTGAGCATCATTGGGCGGAGGGACGACCAACTTTAGGTAATCTCCATCATAGATCACGTGGGTGGCATCATCATCTTGGGACCATATGATGTTGTTGTGATAGACTAAGCAGGGCAGGACTGCGTATGTGCAATATCTATGAAGGTACATTGCCACAAGGAGTTGCCGTGCTGTAAGTCTTGGAAAAACATACATTGGTTTACGGACGATCTGATATTCCCAGCTTGGAGGGGGGGATGTATTACTGAATCAATCAGTACCAACACCATTGCACTTTCTGAGACGGTATCGTCTCTGTGACGAATGAGGCGTATCTGCGTGGACGGGTCAGCATCTTGAGGTGGGTCTGCTAATACATAATCAGCTGCAACCTCATTTAATTGCCAGGACAATGCTTGGGCTATTTGATACCTCCTCAATGGGGCACTGGGTATGTTCAGCTGACGAGTGACAGGTGATGTCCGAATTGAATACAGCTCAGTGAGTTGCCAGTTAGGATCATGACTGTCTGAGTCTGATTCATTGGTGGACATCTCCTCATCATCTACTAGTTCCTGGTTGACTACGACCTGTGGATTTTCTGACACCGATACAGCACTCTGGGCTGTACTTCTCTGCCTACGGCCTTGTGCCATGAGGGATGAGAAATCCGGTTCATGGGGTGGTGTGGCCTTAGAGCGGTGTACACTGGCAGAGGTCTGCCACAGCCCAAGGTGAGACTGACTGGTGGTGGTTGTCGTGATGCTAGTACCAATGCGAACTATACTAAGGAAAACACTGGTTCCGGATCTCCCTGGCCAAAGCTGACCTGGAAGGAGTTGTTGGTCCTGCACCCACGCAAAACATCGCAGAGCTTGGGGCACTGATGTACAGGTTATGGGATATCCGCACGACTGTACAATCTGCTCAATGGTGAAGTGTTCATCCGTAGTGAGGACAAGACGCATGAGGCGATCATCATTCATTCGGTTGAGCACTGGGTCATCAACTGAAATTAGGCTGGAAATCCACTCATCCCTGGGAGATTGAACAAGGATAAGGTGAGCTGCTATACCTACTTCTAACCGTGGTGGATGAGGACTGACGAGAAACAACTCAGCAACTTGCGTAGGATCTAACTGATCAACCCATCTATCCTTGATTCTCTGTTCCCAGAGGTGATATTGATGATCCAGGAGGACCTGGCGGCTGGCTATGCACATCGGATATAGAGCCCGGTGGTCAACGAACCAAGTCTCAACTGCAATGTTGCGAAGAGTGCCTTCTTGCCAGGTGAATGCTACTTGGCTCCATGCATCATATAAATCCTGGATCGTTTCAGTCTGTGCTTGAATCGGAGGGACACCAGGAATGAACTCAGCAGCATGAATATTAAACGCATAGTGCTGGGTTTCTGATGATGCTGGGGGAAGGTCAACCCCATGGGCATGTGGAGTGCATTGGGGCACTTGGCTACTATCTTGTGGTGTAACTGTTGTACCTGATGACTGGCAATCTGCGTGGCCTTCATCAATGGGCACATGGGGAGCATGATGAACGTCGATGCCAATCTGAGTAAGAAAAGAGATATCTGCTTCATGTGGCTGTGAGTCCTGTTCAGGGAAATCAGCTCTGAGAAGGATCGTCATACCATCTCTTACTACGAAAGGCTGGACGCAGGAAGCTCCGGGCGGTTGAATCAATGTAAGGCTGTCACGATACTCCTGAGCAATGAGAGATAGCGAAAAAACCTCATCACATGAGCATGGTGAAGGCACTGCCAGGGCACTACGGAAGACCATGGGCCTCGTGTATCTGAGTTCAACAACCAGCAGGACCGAAATGAGTTGGAATCTCCTCTGGGTCAGTATGATGTGGGCGATGGGTTCATGCATGACTGGCCCTGGGATTGGGGGAAATACCAAATCTAAATGTACATGCTCAAACTGGATGATATGATTTCTCCACGGGTACTTAATGTCTCCCTCCCAGTCAGGAGGGTAGCCGCCTAAGTGGGCAACCTTGGACTCTGTGGCTACTCTAGCGACCTGGTGGTCAATGTACCACGTGGTTACCATGAAGAAGACTTCCTCGGGATATTCGCCTTGGCATTGTTGTTCAAGATATGAAACCATTCTTTGCAGGTCCAAGTACCAGTCATCTGGGATACTGGAATCACTTGATACTGACAAAACCGAACTTGGAAAATTCAGGGATTGTAATTGCATAAGAATGTTATCATCCTGAAGTGACGGCTCTTGCACATTTGAAGCCTGAAGTTGCCGTAAGGAGAATCCCTCTGGAACAGCTTCACGTGGCGACAGGAACGTGTCAAGGACCTCAATTTTAATTGTCATGCCATTGCGTGCATGGAAAGACCCTTGTGGGGATGTCGGAGGGTAAATCCATCTGATCGCCTCTGCATGTTCAGCCACATGAGGGGCCAGCGGTTTAATATCTTCAATGGTGGTGATTGCTGGGAGTGCCAGTGCTCTGCGAGCAAGCCATGGTCTTCCATAGACACGAGAAAAGTCTACTTCTAATAACGTGGAGACTCGGTCTGTTGCACGTTGAGTCAATATGACATGTGCGATATGCTGATCTTGGGAAATCCTCGAGTAATAAGGAAACACAACATCGATGAAGATTTTATCCCCGGGGCGGACCCTGTGTCTCCAAGGGAAGATGAGATCTTCTTCCCATTCATTTGGGTGTCCTCCGAGGGTGGCCAACTTTGGGTCATTACATATATAACTGCTAGGGTGGTCGAGGTACCACGTGTAGACTGTAAACAGCAGCTCTTCTGGATAATTAAGTTGGCATTGTGCTTCTAGTCGTTGTGCTAACCTTTGCAATTCCAAGATCCAATCTTCAGGAATGACACTAGCCTCTGAGGTCTGTTCATCAAGTTCAATAGCAAGATCCTGCATGGTGGGTTGCTGTATGATTGAGCAAACGTCTGTGTCAAAATTGATTCCTGCAGGCGCTGGGGGCTGACGGTTGTGATGGACAGCTCTGCCGGATAACTTAGCGAACGCGGCTATGGGGACTTGATGCACTTGGGATTGGCATGGGACGGCTGCTGGTGCTTCGACCTGAAACTGTCCATGATTACGATGGTGCCGCAGCTTATATTGAGAAAAAGGAGGAAATATCTGTTGACATTGCCCTGCAAACTGCAAATGGGAGCTACTGCGAATGGCAGGAATTACACGCCCATATGTTTGGCTAACGTGGCTGACAAATGCGATACTACTACAGGATTCAGGCTCAACGTACATGGGACAAAACTGGTTCCCGCAGGAGAAAGGGCTGGTATAACTATCTGACCATCTGATTGGCGACGGCAACTGCTGTGAGTTTTTAGTCATTCTGCCATCAGTGACTAGACCAACGTCGGAGGTACAATGGCCAAGATGGTAACCGCAGGAATCTGATGTACCAGCAATTACTTCGAACTGCTGTGAATCCTTGGGTGCAAAACTACCACCTGAACCTGGCTCAATGGGCGTACAACTGGCAGTGAGATGACAACCGAGCACTGCACCTGGATCATCCCCAATGGGATATTCATAGCCAACATGGTCAACCGTATACCTAACAGAGGTATGGAGCAAATTGGATCGCATTGAGGCCTGAACATGGGTGAATCCCGCAGCATTGCTATGGCTGCTGTGCAATCTTTCCCCTGTACGAAGCGAGGAACATGGCAAAAATTGACTGCAAAACGGGTGATACTCATGCATGACAAAATTGTGGTTGAGGTTACTGTCAACCAGACCTGTCTGTTGCTGTGTTCTTTTGGCTCGGATTAGCACCGCCTGGGACTGCCGACCTAAGGAGACAGGACAAATCTCGTACACGTCTGATGGGGCATTGCTGGTAGATTGGATACCTGCGTCACATGGTGCACATCTGAGAGCTACTCCTAACTGGGAATCGTCTGGGGAAACCCCATTGAGATATGGATCCCAATGACTGGAACTCTCCGGGAAGCATTCTGCTCTATGGTTAACATGGCAAAGGTCGGATACTTGGCATAGGCTGGTAGCCAATGTTTGGGTCACTTGGGCACACTCAGGACCTCTGCTATGATGGGTGGCTGCAGCTGCCGTAAAGGTAATGGCCATCACTAGTAAGCGAAAGATGGGCGTCATGGGTTTACGTAAGTAAGCCCACCGCCCACCCCGTCATTCATGTGATCGAGCTCGCTTGGTGATAAGGGCTTCGATGCGCTGCATTTGGTCAGAGAGCTTGGAGTCCAGTGCGGCTTCGAACTTGGATGACTGTTGCTCCACTTGCTTATGGACATAATCTACCTTATTCTCGATGACTCCGGATCGAGTCTGCAGGGCTGCAATCTGCTGCTCAAGCTGGGCTACCCTAGGCTCAAGAGGTGAGGCCATTGACACATCCATCTCATCAGCTGCTTGGAATTTCTTGGCTAACTTGTGCTCAAGGTTGGCCTCAATTGTTGCCAGCTGTGCCTGTGATACACTTTCAGTGCGTGGGAGATTCCTGGCTGCCTCTGCCCATGGATCGAATTCGGGCTCTTTCTTTTCTTTGAACTCACCTGACGATGCTTGGACCTGTGGTGGTCTCCACGGTTCCTTCACTATCGGTGTCTCTTGATGGATGACAACGTCTCCATGCTGTAACTGGAAGACCACAAGTGCTGGGGGACTAGCTGCATGGACCAGCCACATTAGACCACTAGAGTCTTTGGCCTTAGCAATGGTATGAATGGGCCTAGCCTGCCAGTTCCATTGGAGGAACAAGTTCTGGATAGCCTTCTTGGTGGTACCCCAAGGAAAGGGTCCGACCCGATATGTAGTCTTACTGGCCCCTGCAATGAAAGGCTCATGAGGATTAATTTGAGCATGGACCGATTCTGCCGCATCCGCATGAACTTTAAGGCCGTACCTGAATCCTACCCTTATCAGGGAGACTGGTGTAGTCTGAACTGCTTGCAGGGCTTTCACTTCTGACAGTGGCTGGCGAGGAACCCATATGGTGTGATACTTAGGGTCCTGACTGCGGCCATCATCCGACCTTGGTTCGATATAGAGCCCACCCGTGCCTGAGAAAGCAAACAGATCCTTATAGACATCTGCGGTGAGACCCTCATGGCAACAGCATATATCTGAGCATCAACCGGCCGATTCTTCTGAAAATGAACAGAGAGGAAGTCTCTTTGCCATACATCCAAAATTGGCATATCTGACTTGTGGAGCGACGGATGCCATTTGGGGCATGAGCAATCCCCCTGCTTACACACTTGAAGAAAATCAACCATGCCAATGATATATTTGACTGGGGCTTGCATGACTGTTTGCCACTGGTCCTGAAGCTGATCACGATACAGTAGGCACTTGATGGTTTGGGTAGCAACTTGCTCAACCGCAGGCGGTTGGGTGGGCGTGTTCCTCATCACTGGAATGGATCCACGTTGAATAAGCACTGCAGAAACTAGCATGGGTTCTGATGTAGTTCGGCTTTGCACCGGGAACCGAACAATCTGACCTTGCTGTGCAATGCTTTCTGAATAAGGAGACAAAACGAGAAAACCAATGCCTGCTGCTGAGCTAGGTGCATGATGGAGATACGGCTGAACCTCTTTCTCGGTAAATGCCACAATTCCATGAGTGTTTTGGCCTAACTGTTGAGGGTATCTGTGCTACTGGTTCACCTGTCTTGAGGCAGAAAATTCCATGTGGTATCAGGATGTCTTCTGGTCCTACATGGTGGTGTACCTGTGCAGATGTTTGTCCTTTTGGCTTGGCCTGAACAGAACGCTTGTCTGCCGTTCGAGACTTAATGGTCGACTGGAGTTCATCTTCCAAGACTAATCGAATCGGAGGCTTATGGCTGGACGCAAGCTGTTTGGGGGCTTGCCATGGTCTGCTCGCATGAAAAACTGCTCCGAGGGATTGAGTCGGCAAACTTCTGAGTATTAATGCCGTACGCTCAGGCAAACGGCTCGGAAAAACACCATGCTCTCGCAAGATGGCCTGGATTGCTACTTCAAGTTCACTTTGTCCTCCAAGCACAAATTGATGCGACAATTTGGGGATAGTGACCAGAGTCTGCCAGAAAAGATGACGCCAACCCCATGCCTCAGGTTCCGTAAGGGATTGAAGAGGGGTTTGTGTACACTGCCCTACTAACCATGCAAATGTGCGGAAACCACAATCAAGTGAAAAACGCTGCGGGAGCTCATCATGAACATTCACAATGCTTGACCACCAGGGGAACAACATTTCCCATATGCGCATACCCTCAAAGGTAGTGTGAACGATCAGTTCTGATGCGTTTGGCACTATCCAGACTGGAACCCAATGGTAATTGGTCCAAATCGCTGTGACTGTTGCTTCTGTAACAGGATGAACCTGAATCCATTGGTCTGCTAGCTGGGCAAGCTGATGCATGTTGTGCTGGTTGACATGATCAAGGCCTTCAATCCAAATCTTGGCGTCAATCTGCAAATCAGTCATTCCATCAATTATGAAAGGTGGTTTAGCTTGAGCGAGTCCCACAGCGGCAATGGCTGTAAGGTAAAACATCATCTCATCGGATGCAACTGCAGGGCCTTGCATCAATGATGACTCAATGCGTGGCAATGAACTCAAGGCTCGCATGCTGTCTGCGAGTTGGTGATGTCCAACTGGAGGAGCTTGCGATATGATGATCCATTTGAGAACTACTAGTTCCATGTCCGGCTGGATTTCTTGTCCAAATAAGTCTCTGCAATGTCCAACATGCTTCAACAGGGCTAAATTGGCCTGAGTCCACTGATCATAAGTTGCATGAGGGGTGCATTTCTGATGAGATATGGTATGATTATCAGCATCATAGATCATGATCCCTGTGCACGTTAAATCATTTGGAGACGCTGACAACTGCTTAAATGTTAGTGGGGCAACTTTGGGCATATCTTGAATCCTCTGTGCTGGAACGGATTGTCCGACCTTGATTGGATTGGTAGCAAATGCTGATATAGCACCTGAAGCCGCCCACATCGGTGTGGAAATTGGTGAACCATTCGAATTCGTGAAACTGGGTGAAACGTCTGGGGTCTTTGGTTCAACCTGCTTGGGCTCATTGTCACTCTGTTGCGCTGGCTCGGATGGCAAAGAGGACCTTTTTGGGAGAGCAATGTCCGTTGTGTCTGCTCGGCTGGGAGAGTCTACACTTTGATCTACTTGAGTGGTATGACCTATCTGCAATGGTTCTTTCGAGACGGCATTTGTAGAAAGCTCAATCGTGGGTGGACTGCTATGCTTATGAGCTTCCTGGGCTACTACGTCAATGGAATCAATTGCATCAGCTAATTCGGCGTCCTGGCTCATCGTAAGATCCTGAAAGGAACCTGCACTGTTCTGCACTACTGTCGGTTCAAGGAGGGTTTCAAAATGTTCTTGAAACATATCCATGGCGACTGTTTTGTGATTCCCAAACCATTCATCTCGCAACTTGAAGAGATCCATGGCAACACATGCTAGAAGCTGCTTGGGTGGAATTGAGTCCCCAGGGCAAAACCCATGATCGATCAAATGGTTGAAGACCGCTGCAAATACCCATACCGCTTGGAGGGGGGAAGCTAACTGTCCAACCCCTGCAGTGAGCAATCGTTGCTGATCCGTCCATCCTGAGACCTTAGGAAATCCAGTGAGGAGAGCCATTTCTCGACCTGACAGGTGGCGTACATTTTGATCTGGCGACTGACCTGGAACATGTGCTAAAACTCCAAATAAACCTTGGGTCTGCAACCTCTGTGTGGAGAGTGGTCCTCTGCACCCACAGGCACACGCAATGCATTGATTTCCCCAACTATGTAACGCTGTGGCAAGGGGCTCAGCGAAGTTGATCATGTGGCCACCTAATCCCTTACCGTACCTCTCAAACATGATTCGCTCTTCAGGGGTGAGCCTGAGTTCTGCAAGTTCCTGCTGAGTCATAGTGAGAAGACACGGAAAAAGGCATGCTATGGTGGGTTCAATGCTCAACTTGGGAAATGGTGGGATGGATACTCTGCCCATGTAACTCTTCAGCAAAATCGACCACCATCGACGCCTACGAGAGGGCCATACGTTAGCTAAGTCCATCAACGTTTCTGACCTGTCACTATTAGTCATCTGCATGTATTGTTGAAGGCACTTAAGCACGTATGGTGAGGTGCTGGCCTCCGGAACACATTCAGTTATGACAAGGTCAAGTTGAAGCAAATGCGCTGCGTATAGTCCAAAAGGTAGGGTTTTGGCTCTGTCATCCATGCCCTCCTTTTTGTCTCCAGCTCGTGAGAAGGGCTGGCATGAGAATCCGAAGGCTATGCTAGCAGCATAGCGAGCTGCCTCATGGATCTGGGCCACAGTGGCCAATTTGCATATGTCTCCATGTACTGTGGGAACCTTGCTGTTAACTCGAAGGTGTTCACAGAAAGGTTCCATACAGTCATTGTGAACCACTGTTTTCCAGCCTGCATGGCTTGCACCAACTCCTAGGGCACCAAGGCCTGAACATGTCTCGATGAGCTGGAAGAGGTGAGAGAGATCTTTGGGTCGATGGCACAACACCTTGGCTCCTTCATCAACTTTGAGTACTGGGCCACGTAGATGGGTGAGTCTGGCACCCAAGATAGAGACCTTGTGCACGCCAACTGGGATTTCTGCCTGTAAGCGGAATCTCTGTCCTGTGAGAATTCCTCGGCACATGTGCCCCCAACCAGATGCCGAATCCCTCACCTCAATCGTGGCAACGACTGAAACTCTGCTACCTTCCTGCGATGATATCAAGGAAACTTCATACTGTGGCAGTCCTATGAAAGGTCCTTCTGAATGCAGTGTTACGCCCCATTCCATTGCGACAAAGGTAAGGCAAAGGCCAAGCACGGAAACGATGACCGACTGGGCTCACTTAGTTGTCACAGCCACACGTGACTGGAACATTTGAGCCTTTTGGCTGTGTTCAAAACCCCTCTGTGATTCCATTTCATCCTGGTTGGTTGATAGATTTAATAGGGATTTCCCGTTCTTGGATTATAAAATAATCCCCAATATATAAAGGGTAGCTCTTGATCCCCCAACTCATCATCAACCAACCATCATTTATCAGATATACTCATATCATCTAATATCCCCATATGTTCATGGTTAAAATCCCATTTAAACTACTATAATCATCAAATATCATCAATATATAGAGGATTTTTATGAAACATCCCCAACTCATCACCAACCAAAAAAATTGGGTGATATTATGGTATATATGGGCCATCTATACCCTGGCTATGTTAGTCATAACCAGAGGGAATATCCCCCAACTCATCATCAACCCTGCCAGGGGTGACTGCAGCCACCATGGCGACCACTGGGCGTCCTGGTCTTCACTGCGGCTGGGCCAGGTCCAGGCATGGTGCGACGCTCCGTCCACCATCAGGACGGGCAGATCAGGGTCAGGAGCTCGCCGTACCTGCGCGCTTTTTTATGGACCGCGAGTCACTCATATTTCAAGGGAAAATGTGGGAAAATCTGGAGGAAAAACCATGGAAAAACCGTGGACAAACCATGGGAAAGCCATCAGATAAAAGCGAAGAGTGTTCTAAGTTCTAAGTATGTTCTTCCCATTGGACCTTTCAGACACCCTAACATTCCACTGCAAAATGGAAGGGGATAGATTGCGACTGACAATCAAGAAGTACAAAAAGATTAAGGTGAATAGTCCAGATATAATATCCTTTGTTTCCGACATTTTAGGAGGTACCCCAACCACCAAGCGCACGCTGCAAGTTTGCCACGGATCAATCTCGCCGTTGGGAAACATCACACACCTGGTCGTCGGATTCAGAAGAGGATGAAGAAGATGAAGAAGATGAAGATGAAGAAGATCAAGATGAAGATGGAGAAGATGGAGAAGATGGAGAAGATGGAGATAGAGAAGATTAAGGAGACTAAGAAGATCAAGAAGATCAAGATGATCAAGGAGGTGAACATAAAGATGAAGATGAAGGAGATGAAGATGAAGATGAAGATGAAGATGAAGATGAAGAAGATTATGATGAAGAAGATGACGAAGAAGATGAAGATGAAGATATGTAAAGATGAAGGAGATGAAGATAAAAGCTTCTAAGGGACGACTTGAACCTCCAAAGACTGCTGTCAGCGTCAGCATGACACCGCGAAGGCAACGCCACACCCGTAGGGCAACTGGTCCACATGCTTCTATTTTGTGACGCCGGCAAGTATAGAACAGACGGGACAACATCATGCTCCATTCATAGTCACCTGTATAAGCCATCGCGGCAAAAATCTCTGCGAGCACTTTACCATTTTTGAGGGTACCTTGAAGGGGTCCGAGCCAGCGTCCGGGAGGCCTCCCCAGATTTCCTTTGGTATCGCTCCTGGGCCCACTGGAAAAGTCAAGAGGTGCAAATGTAGCCACAAAGTGTTCAATTCTCTATGCTAAACCATTCAAACCTTTGGGGTCCGCCATTTTAAGACCCAAATTTGGGTTTTGCCTCGCGACATTCACATTGCTTCATCATCAATTGGTGTCCTAAGTCATGGAGGACTCTAGATTTAGAATCTCTAGAGTCTAGAATTCCAAATCCATCAAAACCATCAACCAAAAAATCATCTCCAAGCACCCGGCGGCAAGAACCCGCCGTAATGATAATTCGTGGAATCGATGTTCGACTGCACATCCTGCGGAAATCAAGCTGAGTCTCCAAGATCTCCAGCTGGAGATTGAGAAACGATGTCCATAGATTGAACTGATTCAACAATCCATTTTCATATTTTGGTAAGATGAACATAAAAATGAACACCATCTATTTTGATTTAGACAGAAGGGTATACCAAAATTTTGATCCCCAAATCTGATGATGTCTGAGACGGCGTTGGCTACCTCACGGCAGGATGTTAACACACTTTGGGTACCACAAGAACCAAAAAAAGCGAATAGACCAACTATCGAAGTCATTGGAATGGCACAAGCACCCGGATTGATTTTGCTTCAAGCTTACTCCGCATCCTCAAGCGTGATGTTGAAGAGCTTCATGCCTCAGGCTGCTCTAATCCTTCAATTTCCCCAAGAACTGCCTGTTGCATAATCTCTTAAGGGGCACCAAGCGCTTCCAAGGCAACTGAGCTGGATCACTGAAAGGGGAATGAATTGACCAAGAAAAAGACAATTTTGGAAAATGTCCCAAAATCCAATGGGGCCAGCCGGTCCTTCTTAGACTCCCTTGTGCCGACCCGACCCTTGCCGAGCGGCATGGGCTTGCCATGTAGCTGGCATTCGCAAGATCACGCACGAACATGCAATCATCATCCTCTGCAAGGGCCAGTTCGCACTGGGGACTAGGGTAAAATCCTAGGATCTGTATAGGATTTATCATTTTTCTTGTTTCCACCACCTTCAGACACACCGGCTGGTACCAGCAAGACGGACGGGAAACTCCAGCCGCCTCGCAAGTCTGGTAGAAACCAAACTCCTTGCAGGTTTGGTAGAACCTCATGCGATAGTTACACTGAAGTCCAAGCATGAAAGCGTTCAAAAGGCTTCGGTTTGGCTCAAAACGGTAGTTTCTTAACATGAGGTACCCCTTATCACCATGGCTTTCCCATTGCCGCGAATGATCAACTCGCACTAGTCAAAATGAGAGTTCGGGGTCACATTTTTTGGAAACATTTACACCTCTTCACCTCTATTCAGCATGTATAAGAAATCATGGAATCCCTTGGTGGACCCGAAAATAGCTAGAGTTCATGGATGTTCATGGCCCCCAAATACGGCAATCTTGGGTTTTGACCCATTCCCAATGATTCCGAAGAATTCCTAACCTCGGGAATAAGGCCATGAATTTTATCGTTTCCCCACCCCCGCAGACGCCGCAAACGGTTGACTCATAGGAGACCTACCGGCGCAAACTTAGCCGCAAGCCAGAAGTCAGGCAGCTGCGCTCCAGTTTGCGGCAAAACGCCAGTCAAGGTGTTCCTGCGATTCGGGGACTCCACAAATTGTGGGATTTTGTGGAGGTCAATCAGCTATACCACACATGCTCACCGGTTACATCCCAATTTTAACCACTTAAAGCCCGATTTTCCCAGGTAAACCCCCATCCCATACCAGTTCAACTCGAATACAAACAAGTCAACAAAATAAGTTCAATCCGTATTTTAACATGTCAAACCCAATCTTAACCAGTTCTCCCGTTATACCATCATATAAGTTCACCAGTTACACCCTCATCTTATCCAATTAAAAGCCCAGTCAGCAAACCAAGTTAAACCTCCGTTTAAGGCAGTTATACCACCATGCAAAGAAAAATACAATCTTAATCAGTTGATCTCCAATAGAGATAAGTCAACCAATCAAGTTCAATCCCCATTTGAACCAGTGAAACCCCTATCTAACCAGTTGAACACCAATTTTCATCAAACCCCCTTCTTAACCAGCTAAACCCAAACCAAGCTAAACATTACTGGTTGGTGGTTTCAACCCCTCTGAAAAATATTAGTCAGTTGGGATTATTTTTATTCCCAATATATGGAAAAATGAAAAATGTTTCAAACCACCAACCAGGTAAGTTTACCAGCGAATTTGACAGCTTAAGAAATATATTTAAAAACAAAAAAAAATCAACCAGTTCAACCCCGATTTTATCAAGTTAAACCACCATTTTTACCAGTTGAACCGCCTAAAAAGCCACTCAACCAAGCTAGAACTCAATTTTAACCCACGTTTAAAAAGAAAACAAAAAACTGATAAACCGCAAGAAAAACCCGTCAATAAACCATGTTAGATCCCCATTTCAACCAGCTAAATAGCTAAACCCTCATTTTCTTGAGCAGTCAATCCCCTATGTTGATTTACCTACGAAACGTCCATCTTAATCTTAACTAGTTAGCCCCCCATAAAAACCCATCGACAAACCAAGTGAAACCTAGATTCGAACCAGAATCTAACTGCCACAAAAACCAGCAAACGAAGTTGTCGATCCCCACTTTTTTCACCCATTTCAGCCAGTTAAACCACGTTTTTCCAACCAGTTCAACCCCCATTTCTTGCTAGGACCTCAATGGGCCCGGCAGACCAGACAGCAGCTGTGCCTGATCTGCGAAGGCGCTGTCGTGAATCACAGAGTTCTATTTGAATCACATATTGATAGACGTATTTATATATAGATATACATATATATATATATACAGTAAATATGAATAACCCGGTATGATGTAAAATATTGTGTATAATACATGTCTATTATAATCTATGTATATACTGTATATACTAGATATGTCAGTCCTCAAAACTGGGAACGCTGCAAACCCCACGTTTGCTCGCATCGGATCCAGCATATCCAGCATGACATGCTCAAATCCCTGCGTAGGGCTAGCGTTTTACTTTCCAAAACCTAAAAGCCTAAAAGCCTAAACCCAAATTAAAACCCTAAATGCTGAAAACCCAAAGTCAAAATCGCTGATTTTAAAGCCAGTGTTTTCATTCATCCTCTGGTGACAAGAAAAAATGAAATTCTTTGGGTGTGTGACATTTGGAAGTGGGCCAAAAGGTGAGCGAACGCCGCCTGCACCTGACCCTTCTGGGAGAGTGTTCGGATGCCCTGTAGCTGCCGCAAAGTCACCAAGCGGCTCACCTGCTGATTTCATCATCCAAACTGAGGGTTTCAGTCAGGGGATCCCCAGTCGGAACAACCATAGGGTCAACCATAAAAAAATGATGATCCACTGGATGACTGGATGATTTTTCGGATCACAAAACGGAAAGCTCCATTTGAGCCATGAAAAACATGATAAAACATGATAAAAACATGATAAAAACATGATACATTCAGGCTGAATTCAGGATTTCTTCATCCGGTCCCATCCTTGCATGGTGGAGAGGCCTCATCACCCCGTTTTCCCATTCTATGTTTTTTTTAGTTGGTTAAAAACTCTTTCCCAATGTAATGAGGTAGTATAAGATGTATAGGTCCCTATGTAATCGCTCATTTATGGAGGGGTTACTGTAAGTATCAGTGATATTGATGATATTTGCATCATTTGAATCTATATATCAAGAAAATGTCAGATTTGAGACATGGATTGTCACCAGAAATATGGAATGGAATGGGAATATGAAACTGAAATTCCTGATGGTTCATTGAGAATAAAACGAAGAGTTGCTATGGAAACCATGGCCCATTTGCAGCTATGTTGGTTTGCCAGAGGCTCCTTCTGGGGTTATACTATATTTTCAAGAAAAACCAATACACTAGTTTGGATGACAAAAAGAAGCGTGACTTCACAAACTGTCATTTCATATGTATGTATCATGTATCCCATGCTTATTCGCTAGAAGAAAAGTTGAGCAGCGTTCAAGACTTCTGACTGATTGGGGTCACACATCCTTTCTAGTATATGAGGGGATTGTCTTGAACTGGAAAACCAGTTCAATGACAAGGCGTCTCGAACACTGCTCCACTGGTCTTTGATCAAATTGGATATCACTAGGATGTGGATGTGGGAGGTTTCCAGCTAGGAACCCCGAGTTAAATCGTCCAAGTATATAGATAAGCCAAACCAACCATCTACAGCAAAGCAACCCCAAAGAACGGCTGGAAATTATGGGAAACGCAGGTCTCGATTTAACCATCCGATTACCCTAGGCCAATAATTGAAAAAAAAATGTTATGTATCTTTGGTAGCTTAAGGCTGGACCCAGTGATAAACCCTAGTCAAATGCTAGTTGTAACCGCTACAGCTGCTACAGCTGGTACAGGTAGCCCATCAAAATCTTGGTGAAGGGATATTTTTAGTCGGTAATGTTGCAAGCAAACCTGAGAGTTCATGGAAAATAACATGATTTGCAGTGATTGCCCATCATAAACAACCCGGCGGAATTTTCACCGTCCACATATTTATTACTAATTCATCGTTTCGCCATAGCGAAACGTCAATTTTGACTGAAAAAAGGGGTCTCCGAACTTGAGGGTTTAACTTTTCTATCGACAACCCTCTCAGCGTTTTTTCTTCTTGAAGAGGCCCAAAGTCGAATCAAGACAGTTGCTTGATGAAT
>Ga0126342_10005775_pt1 | contig 21736 bp, 21 predicted proteins | sample Cyp1metagenome_FD_92528 | JGI IMG/M metagenome (GOLD analysis project Ga0126342, IMG submission 92528) | Coral microbial communities from Lord Howe Island, Old Settlement Bay, Australia - Cyphastrea 1 metagenome | ecosystem: Host-associated > Invertebrates > Cnidaria > Coral ... | reverse complement strand
TAGCTCCCAAAGGGTACCCCCCATGAGCCCATGTCCCCCATTAATAATAACCACGGTTTGCCCCTGATTAATCAACCCCCTTTCTGATCCATGAGATTTTAACAAATCCAATGGAATTCTATTTAAGATCTAATCGACGTAAGCCATATCCAAAGTTTTATGGTTCAGAATTTTATGGTTCAGGGTGCGTTTATTTAGGGGTGGTCAAGAAAACTAGCCAGAAGGTACCTACCTACCTACCTACCTACCTGGTGGGGGGGGGGTTATTAATCCGGTGTTGGCATTAAATATAATCCACATTTCAGGATGCTGCGGTTAACATCAGTACAGTACACCATCAAAGTCCCCAACGTTTGATGGTCCAAGGCGCGGTAGGCATCGGCCGTTGGGCCGCTGAGGTGTCCCCAAGCGCTAGAGCTGCCGTTGCCTCACAGGGCCGTTGGCACAACTGGGGAACTGGGGCTACTACCATAACTGGTTGGTTAATCTATGATTAATCTATGGTTAATCTATGGTTAATCTATGATTAATCTAACTGGTTGGTGGTATACCTACCCCTCTGAAAAAAATATGAGTTCGTCAGTTGGGATGATGACATTCCCAATATATGGAAAGTCATAAAAGCCAGGTTCCAAACCACCAACCAGATAATGCCTACCTGCCATGGCTGTTGCTAAACGACAAAATGAGAGATCATCCCAATCTCGTCCAGGCCGAAATGCTACGTTGAGACCATTGGCGGCCACATTCGCCCGCGTCACAGCTAGGGCGATTGGTAAATCCGTTGCAACACCTGGACATTGTGGGCATGGCAACTTGGCTGAATCCAAATTCACCAAACAAAACCTACTTGAAATCAACAGATTTGATGTGTAAAACACCGTAAGTCATAGTAAGCCTCAAGTTGGAGACATGTTGAAATGCAGTGTGTTTGGATGATGCGGATGATGCCATCCTCAAAGAAATGCGCCAGGAGGCATTCGTGCCCAAGAAGGCTCAAACCTTGGAGGCATCAAGGGGAACTTTCATCCCAGTCTTTAGTATTAGTAGGACTGGACAAAAGGATGGCGATTTCAAACAACCCAAGATATTCAAACAGACCAAACCACCAGCCACATGATTTTTCGCCATATCACATAAGCTGGGCAGAGCTGTTCCAGCGCCAATTTCCAAACACCGAAGCGGATCTTGCAAACGCTGCTGCCAGTCCTTAGGGATTTGCTGAAATTTACTGGCAAGCACTTGGGCCTGATTGATCCCCACTTCGGATGGGTAAATATGGAATACTGGTTGGTGGTATACCTACCCCTCTGAAAAATGATGGAGTGAAAGTCAGTTGGGATGATGACATTCCCAATATATGGAAAGTATTGGAAAGTCATAAAAGCCATGTTCCAAACCACCAACCAGAATAATATGGAATATTGATCCCCATTTTGCAGGCCATAAGATGTTTGAGCCATGGCTGTATATAACTGGCATCACTCTGCGCCATGTCGCGGGACCAAGCGCCTTGGGTTGAGCTAGCACTTCAGCCTCCAGGGGTTGATGGAATTTCATGGGAAATCCACCATTTTTGTCCATGGATTTTCCTGGCCATGGGTGCTGAAGGGTGGGTTGCTAAACACATAACCACGGGCTCTATACATCTCTATACCATATACACACGAGTTTTGTGGAACAATGGCATGGGTGTGCTCAACAATGGGGAGACGATTGTGAGCAATACAAGAATCAATGGCATCAGAACACGCAGTCGAAGAATGGACCTGAAGTTCAGCGAGAAACAGAGTTCGACAACATTCGTGTCACATTCACATTCACTGCAGCAATTTCTCAAGTGCAATAGCCCTACATGCTCCACAAACCTCTTGAATAAAACTGTTTGCAGTTTGCCCTCTTGGCAGGCTCAAAAAACAGGAAGCACCCAAGACGTAATTACGAGGACAAGAACTGGGTCATCAGAAAGTTAACACATACCAAAGAAACACAAAGCACCTGACCGTCTAGAACCCCTCTCTATTGTTGGTCACACCCCCACTGTTCTCAGGGATATCTCTATGGCGACACTATAAAGCGACATGTTGTTGACAAAAGATCGTCCATATCCATATCTGGTTGGTGGTTTTAACCATCTTGAAAAATATTAGTCAATGGGAAGGATTATCCTATATATTATGGAAAATAAAATTCATGTTCCAAACCACCAACCAGATATATACTGTATCCATCAATGCCTAGATCCTGGGGGCCTAGATCCCCTTCAGATTCCCGGATTCCCATCAGCACCAGCAGACGTCCAGCAGGCCACAGCCGCCCGGCCACTCCAAAGAGTCCGGGCCCTGGTGCATTGCTACTGGCCTGGGTGGTGGACGACTTTAAGGAACACTTCCCATGCGATGCCTCTGAGTCTGGATGGTTGTTGGTAAACTAATATCATTAAATTGCGCTATTTCATGTGATATCATATATACGAAAGGGTCCACATCAAACAACCATTTCGAACCCTATCATTTATTCATTGGACTTATGATAACATGATAAGTTTGTCCGCGAATACTGGCACATGCGCATAATTCTTCGTATAGTAATTATACATGTTGGTCCATCTTCTTGGATGCAGTCGGTTTTGGCTTCAAACACGTTGCAATGAACAAATACGGATTTCTTCCCCGGGCACAAAGCCTCTGCCAAGCATTTCAAAGTGATATGAGAACCAGCACGCGGAATCACCAGCTTCCTTTCCTGCACGGAATAGCCAGAAAAATGCGAGTAACCTTCCTCCCTTTGTCTTTGACAGTTTCGACATGCTTCGACAAGATATCGTACATACTTGCGGAGTAATACCCCCATCAATCAATGGGATACCCTCAGAGACTTTCGCAAAAAATGTTACGCACAGACCCCGTGGTTTGCCCACGAACAGAATAGCATAAAAACCCATGATTTGTCACGAGCTCAAAGAAAAGAGATGAAATAGTGTTGACGAAGTTGAGCATGGCATTGTGGCTTGCAAGAGAAGTTTACCGCTATTAGGGTGCATTTGGGGTTTACATAACTATAAAACTGCCCACCTCCATATACCTCCATGGAACAATTAACCATACCGCAATCATCATCATGATCATCATCATCATCGTCGTCGTCGTCGTCCTCCTCCTCAGCATCATCATCATCATCATCATCATCATCATCATCATCATCATCAATCATCATCATCATCATCATCATCCTCGTCATAATCATCATCGTCATCATCATCATTGTCATAATTATCATTGTCATAGTCATAATCATCAAAACCATGTCCAGTTCCGGGCAAACCATAGGGTCTTGCCGAAATGTTAGTTGACTTGACCATTGTGAACCACTTCCCTTTTCTTCCTGCTGGATCCTCCAAGTCAAGTTCCAGAAAACTATCAACAACTACTCGTCCTCCAAAACTGAGGGAGCTTCACACTTCTGAGAGGTTTCCTCAGCACTGCTATGGGGTCAACTTGTGGTCATCATTGATGACCGAATGATACCATTGTGCAGTTGTACATATCCATTTACAAATTATTCAGACACTGGGGTGTGGGGCCCTGCTTGATGCAATCTGAAGCTCGCCACTGCAGTCTGGATCACTGGCTTTCCGCTTTCTGCTGACCATGATCCATGGCTGCAGCCATCCAATGTAGCGTTGTTCACAACGCAGGGTGAGGGGTAGTCACAACTCGCCTACCATTTCCAAGCCGAAGATCTACAAATTGACCCTGGCAAAGTAGTGCAAGGCGGGAGCCGAAACTATTGCAATGTGGTAACCCAACAATAAATTCAATTGATCCCCAAAATCACCAAAAATCAGTGATATAAACCATCCCCAAATGGTAGCTTTATTAGGTTGCCCACATTTATGTAAAGTGTCTCCTATGACTTATGATCTGTATGCAAATATCATCCGAAGACTCGTTTGAGCCACCAATCCATTGTCCATGACCACATGCAGGGACCCACTGCAGCTGCTACAGACTACCTGTGGCCCTACATCGCCCGTCCCGCTTTGAGGATACCAATTTCGACCATCCGTACCATCCATGGATGGAATCTTTAGCAACTTCCGCATCACCAGCATTTTGGTTGATGGTAGCAAAAGCGGATAAAACATCGATGTTCATGATATACAAATATCATTATCATCAAATATCTGGGTGAATATCTCATACCTGGATAGGAATCCTTTCTCCACGTCGCCAGTTGCGGTCTTATGCCGCGCCAGTGCTGAACCACCTTGGATTGCCACTGGTGGCCAAGTGTCGATCCCTCCAGTGAACCAACAGTAATATTGTTTTCTAGATCATGTTCTGGGGGAAACAAATGGGTCATGCATGAAGATGCCATTGGAGTTTTCTAAGTGTGGGCCTATACGTATCTCCCCACTTGTAAAAACCATGGCCTTTGTTATCAACCCTATGCAGTGTCGTGTTGAGGTAATGACTGGCGAGCGTTTGCACTGCATTGTTTGGTTTTTGCTCCATAAAATTGCTGCAGGAAATCAAACATGCTGCTGGAATCTGCTGGAAAATTTTGGGTCATGACGCTTTCGACCCAGCAAGTAGGAAAGATATGGAAAGATGCTGACGAAACGGTATTTCCTAGGTGGTGATCATACAGGAATTCCAAGGCAAACCGATTGCATACGACTATTCTCATTCTTGATTTGGATATGGATATGACCATGATATTTTGGGGTACGGTATCCAAAAAAAAAATACTGTAAACGACATGTCCCCAAAGTAGGGGTATGCTCCAAAAGTATGTTCACACTTTCTTAGAGGCTTAGGATAGTCATATACATATAATGATATTGCACGGTGTTTCGTTCGAATCAACTGATCAAGAAGGACCCTTGAAGGTAGAAAATTGGGGATTCTCATGACAGAACTGAGTCCCAAGCTTTAAAACTCCGTCGAGGCTGTAGACCTTGGGGCGCTTGCCAAGATTGACTGAAACATGCTGCAACCAAAAATATGATTCGATTGGTCCAAGTCCAAATATTGAGATTTAAGTGATTTGATCACTTTAAAGGTCATTAAATGAAATTGGGTCCGTAATGGTCCGTATATAAGTGCTTTGCATTACTTGTTGGTCCGTGTAGTCCTTGTTGCCTTGTTGCTTGATCCTTCCACCCACTGGACCCCCAAGCACCACAGCCATCCACGGTCTTTTTTCTGCGACCGCTCAGCTTGTTGGAATCTTCTGTACAGCTGTACGAAAGCTTCCAAGCAGGTCGCAGGGGGCCCCCACCAGACATCTGCATGTGCCCAGTTGGAACGATGGGTCCACGTATAGATCACCTTAGATATCCTGCGCATCTATTATCATTTATGAATATTTATGAACATTTTGCATTTATGACTACAAATCCATCCAATAGAAAACCAATGGATCCATTCATATCCATTCCCACCCCTTCAAGCCATCGCTCAGAGACGTCGTTTGCGTAAGGCTCCTCCACAGGACTTGGAGACTTTCCTCGGTGACATCCGACCGGTGGAGCCTTGACGTTTCCTCTGCCTCCACTGGCCACGGTCGAGGCTTTCCAGCGCTTGCTGCAGTTGCTCCACTGGCAGCCTGGCACGTAATGTGGCCTCAACTTCGCCACTTTGGCTTCCCAAGATCATGAACTTCTGCGGCTGCGGAGTTTTCACCTCCAACCAGAATTTGAACTTCACCTTCCCCGATTTTCGCAAAAACTGGGCCAGCTGCTGTCTCATCTCACCTCTCAAGCCTCTCAAATCATGGATGAAGGCTTCCATGGCTTCCTTTTCCACCCTTCCCAGCTGCAAAGAGGTGGACTTTTGCGGCAGCTTCTGGTAGGTCCTCACCATTTTTTCGGGAGGAAGCTGCACCTGGAAGGAGTGTGCTGGACTTTTTGGAACCTGAAAGAGATCCATAGCCTCCTGTTGGTCGTAGATGATACGCAGCTGCTGGAAGAGCGGCTTCTGCAGTGCTGCGCACATGGCGGTCAGTGGATCCCGTTTTTCCTTTTTTTCTTACCTGGTGGTTTAGCGACCCCAAAACATGTAGTCATTGGGGGACATCATCCAAAATCTCATTCAAAAGTCAAAAAAAAAGTAGAAAAAAAACAAGCAAACACACCCACACATAAATACACACACAAACAAACAAACAAACAACACATATGGGTTTGTCAGAAAAAATGGGGCATCCATGGGCATCCCAAATCCAGTGGTTGATCAGCATACGGTGAAAAATCAATCGCCAATCGCCAAACATTTTTATGGTATTCTGTACGCTGGCCAATTTCAGACATAAACCCATATGGGGATGGGTCAAAACCCTGGTACCCCTGTAGTTCACATCAAAATAGCTGGTAAATGGATGTTCATCCCCCTAAAAATGGTATTAATAGGTATTGATCCATAGCCATATCTGAAACTGCAATCCGCAGGTACCTTTGCAGGTCTCTATCTGCTCCATCTGCTCCACTTCCGCCTCAGCCTCGGGGTTCATCAGACTCTTGAACATCTGGGCCGAGAAGCCAGACATCAAAACCACACCGGCATCATTGGCCAAAGCGGGGGCACCAGACTGGTCAGCGGCCAGGTTCCAGAAGACCAACCTGGATCTGGTGGGTGTGCCATTTTTAGATAGATCGATAGATCGATAGATGGATGGATGGACGGATGGATCGATGGATGGATGGATGGATGGATGGATGGATAGATAGGTACATAGAAAGAAAGAAAGATAGATAGACAAATAGACAGATAGACAGATAGACAGATAAACAGATAGACAGAAACACAGATAGACAGATAGACAAATAGACAGATAGACAGATAGACAGATAAACAGATAGAAAGATAGACAGATAGACAGATAGACAGATAGACAGGTAGATAGATAGATAGGATATGATAGGATAAGATAGGATAAGATAGGATAAGACAGGATAAGACAGGATAAGACAGGATAAGACAGGATAAGACAGGATAAGACAGGATAAGACAGGATAAGATAGGATAAAATAGGATAAGATAGGATAAGATAGGATAGGATAGGATAAGATAGGATAAGATAGGATAAGATATGATAAGATAGGATAAGATAGGATAAGATAGGATAAGATAGGATAAGATAGAATAAGATAGGATAAGATAGGATAAGATAGGATAAAATAGGATAAGCTAGGATAAGATGGGATAAGATAGGATAATATAGGATAAGCTAAGATAAGATAGATAAGCACATAGATAGGTAAATAGATATTCATATATATATATGTATACATATATATATAATAGTTATATAGATTATAGATATAGATATTAGTATAGATGTATAAATATATATATATACATATGTATGTATAGATATAGATATAGACATATGGGCCTGGGCCGTCTGGATATTCATTCTGTTGTGCACATATATATATATATATATTACCCATCATATACCGTATAATTAATGTATAATTACGGTACATGAAAAATAAACGCATCAACCTATCAACCAGCAACTCTGGCAATTCCAGCTTCAGCTTCTCGTAGTCTTTCTGCACTTTCCGCAGCACGGGTTCATCAAAGTGGTCCCCGCCGGCCTCCGCAAATTGCATGTCTGAGAAGACAAAGACCTGCTTGGGCAGCTTGGACTTTAAGAGCTCAAAGACCTGGCGAAACGCGCGGGCCATCGCAAAACAAGAGGCTTCTCAAAATGGTTTCCCCCAAAACCATTGGTTTCCCCATACCCATGACTTGGGTCATTTTGGTCTACCCAATTTAGGAAAGCAACTGGCAAACAGGAAATCACCGGCACTAGTGACTAGTGAATGATTATTATATACCTCCTCCGAGACAAGCGCAAAACAACCAGTGTCTCATTGCGATTTTCCAGTTTAAATCGGCTTTCTTCTTTAAACTGTTTTTTTCTTTTAGCCTCGAAACTAACTAGATCTAACCAGTTCATCTCAGAAGCCAATTATAATCCAACGTTCATCTCTTTTACTCTTAATGAAGCAATAGTAAACCATCTAAAAGTTTACCATAACTTGGTAATTATAAACCATCAATTTATATATGGCTGGTTTATGACATTGCTTTACTAACAACTAGCCCCTAGCAGTAGCATCTTTTCAGCCATTTTCAGCCTTGTGGAAGTTGGTGGTGTAGCCCCAGTCCAACCCTTGGACAAAGCGGTAGAGCTCCGTCAGGTCCTCCGTGTCCGGCAGCGTCACCAGCCGTGGCTCTTCTGAGAACGTGATCAGCTGATGCGGAGCCTCAGCCACCTGGGCCAGCAGCAACGACATGGCAATGGCCACATCCAGCAGGGACGTTCCACCTGTGTGGCCATGGGTTTTCCTGGGAAAAAATGAGGGAATGTGTTTGGGACACCAGGAGAAGCAAGGAAACATTTAAGTGTTTTTTTTGGTCTGACTTCACCCCCCGGGTTGGGGGATGCCCATCCCATGTGTTTTTTTGGCTGCCACCCATTCCATCAGTTAGTTTGAAAAACGCAACTAAATGTACTGTCACAAATTGAGGCACAGTTAATCACAGTTATATTGGTGGAAGCTATAGAGAAAGAACAAAAACTCATTACAGTAACAAAACACACAAGACTTTGTCCAGCATACTTGGTTCATATCATACGCCGTCCAATTCAAGCTGGGGATCATCTGATGGGCACTTTTTCAGTGGATGTATAAATGTGCCAAAAACATGTATACAAACAAATCACGGTGGCAAGGTTTCCTGAAGTTTACCCTCTGGTAATTTAACGTAGCTATTGAAAATGGCCATCTATAGTGGATTTTCCCATTAAAAAAGGTGATTTTCCATAGTTATGTTAGTTTACCAGAGGGTACCCATTGAACCCCCCAAGCTAAACTAAAGACTACCTGGGATCACCCCCACCTGAAGCTGCGCGGCAAAGCATTGATCCAGAGACATCACAGACTGCGATACAATTGGATAGACAGCCCGAAGAGCGCACCTGTGACCACTGCTGTCATTTGTTTCTGGTGAAATTTGGGATTACAAGAGGGGATTTGTGTATTAAATTAGTTAGTGTGTCTAAAAATGAGAGAACACCTTGAAATTGCAATACTAAAGGGAAATCAAATTCCAAGCTATGGGATTTTGGGAGTTCAAACATGTAAAGAGATTTAAAAACAGTCCATGTATAGTTTATTATAGTTTAATCCAGATTTAATCCCAAAGCACCAGGGTTGTTGGATTGGCCCTGACCTGGGTGACCAGGGATCGCCATTGTGCTTGCGCCAGCATCTTTTCCATGGAACTGGATGGCTTGATGGCTTTCTTTAACAACTCATGCGGCTGCAGGGCACCCACATTCACGGAGCCCTTGCGCTTCAGCAATTTCTGCAGAAAACTCTGGAAACGCTCAGGGTCGCGCTTCTCGAAGATCCGGGCATTTAGACTCAAGCAAGTTGCGTGCACCCTCCTGGTGAAGTCCCATAAAGGCCATTGAAACCTATGGAAATCTGTGGGGCACATAGTCAACACATTGGGGTGAAAAGTTGCGAACATTTTCAGGTAACACCTGCCAGCAACTTCAAGATGATCCTGGAAAACAGGATGGTCCTGAAAGCAAATGGCCGATGAAACCTAGCTACGAACCTCTTAAGCCCAATGGTGCCACTAATAAAGTAATTCCAACGATAAAAACTTGTTCTGGGTAGCAGTGGTATTCAAACAACTCTTGGGTGTGTTCGCCTCATGCAAAGGGTCAAGCAATCTCCTGTACTGGATCTCTGCCCAGCGGTTTTGGCACATCAGTCGCTCCGTGCACTTCCTTGTGGTGTCAAAATGCGTCAACCGAGCGGACAAAAAACAACTCACTTCAACCTCAAGTAAGGGGGAAAGTGTCACCCCAAATAAGTCCAAATTGTGCACGTATATTTCAAATCAACTGATCATATCTCAAATTGCGTTTGTTGATGGAAGGATCAGGAAGAGGTCCGGAACCGCTAGCCGCTAACTAGAACAAATGGATAAACACATGTACTCTATGGAGGACTGTTGTCATCTCTTAAAGTTTGAGCCAAACACACACACACGAGTTTGTCTGAAAATTGGGTATCGGGTATCCCCATAATCATCATCATCCATATTCAAATGGCTCGGAATCGGGGAGTATCATATCTTCAAACACACCCAAATATCATGAAACAATTTGGCGGTTCATCGCCGTGAAAGTCGTGTGCATTATTGGTAGGCATAAACCACACTTTTTCCAGTGATGGTGGATTCGATCATGTCAAATCCCATGAAAATCCCAGATGTTTGGTCAGTTACCCTGAGGTAAACTAACATAGAGGTGGAAACCAGTAAACCCTTGGTTTCCCGTTCGAACATGATCTACTTTCACGTTTTTTTTTTTCCACATCTTTCTCTATGTTGGAGGGCAAAGTCCGCATTTTCACTTCAGTAAAACTCCATATAGGTTTTTCCACTTTCTTTCCCATTTTCTTGCAGCCATAAACCATCATAAACCATCATAAACCATCATAAACCATCATAAACCATCATAAACCATCATAAACCATCATAAACCATCATAAACCATCATAAACCATCATAAACCATCATAAAGCCATCGATTTTCCAGGCCCAGCTTCATGTACTCCTTCAGTTCTCCCAGCACCTTCCTCAGCTGGTCGCGCGCCCGGAAGGCGTAGTGCCGCTCCGTGAGGCCCTGGCCAGGTCCATGGGTCCAAGGGGCTGAATCATGCGGAGAAATAGTGGGATGATAGTGGAAAAAGTTATATCATGTTATATCATATATCTCACTATAATACATATATATATATATAATCTAATATATAATAGTGGGTATCATATCTATGTAGTCCATGTAATGTCTATATGTATTGTCTATGTTCAATAACGTGTGGGTTATCTATATGTATTACCTATGTTCAGTCATGTGTGGCTTAGAGTACTCGGTGGTTTGCCAACCAACCACAACCACATTTTGAAGGGTTTGCTAACCATCTATTTATAACCATCTATTTATTGTGGGTCACTGACGTGGGGAGGGTTGGCTGAATACCTATAAAAAAAAACTATGCTCCATGCGTGGTATATCTACTTACCTTGGGTTGTGCCTGGGCTGCATGATGATAAATATACTGCCATACATGGAGCATATGGGATTGGGAGTGGAAAATGAAAAATGACACCTTTGTAAAAAAATAAGGATAAACAAAGGTTGTTCACCTTCAATCATGGTTGTTTCAACCTTGTTTCCTATACATTCAACCGGGGTAAGGCTACTGTTGTAGGCCCAGTGACTATCAAGGACAAACCCAATTTTTGCATAATTTATGGCTTAGTGTTGCCAAATTGCTAAATAGTTTTGCCTGCAAAAACCGTGCTTCCACTCCCAAAGATCATCATAATTTCATCAATTCAACTTGTACAGTAATTTTTGGGGTATCCAAAGGTATCCACTATTTCTGGTCCCCATAGTACCAAGGATATCCCCGAATTTTGATGGTTAAACCATGTTAAACCAGTTAAACCCAAATGAAAGTCCAAGGCTACCAAGACTCCGGAAACTCACTGGGCGGAAAGAGCCACCGAGCAATCGACTCGCAGATCAGGGTGCGACGATCGAAGGAGTGGTTCAACCAGGGGCACCACTTGGCACACAACGAGACCTGTTCACCTGTGCTGGGCCGTGACATGGATATCTTCCCACCAAGTGTGGTTACAGTTTGTCATGCCATGTCCCTTCCGGTTGTGATTGTCCTGTTGATTCATCTCTTGCCCCACGGAATGGAAAATTCTTCGCATTTGTCGTTGCTGCCCTGATACATTTCCATAATAGCCATTTAGGTTTTTTCAAACTTATTTTGGCTAAGGTTTGCCCATGGCCCGATTCTTACCAGTTTCATGTTCAACCCCTCCAGATCCGCCAAGTAGAACCTTCCAACAAACATGGCTTTCATACTTGAACATGCTGGTCGCCGGATTGGTTTTCCATGGTGTTCACACATTTCTCCCGGGTTCTTTCTGATAAATCCGTGCGAAGCACCACTGGTGGCATCCCGAAGCCCGTATGATTCATACAATGTAAGGCCCCCGTTCGATAGCTAAGTTGGTGAACATAACTCCAATAACTATGGTTTATGGTACTTACAGCTATAGTTACTGGGGCGAATCTAAACCAACTTATAAGTGGGGGGCCTCACATTGTATCACCAATTGAAACATTGTAAACCGTGCAGCCTACTATATGTTATATGATGTTATATGTCATAGAGTCATATATAAACTATATAGTTGTATATATATATATATGTTGTATGATTGTTGGATGGGAGAAATAATTACCCAACTATGATAAGAACATGTCAAATCCCGGTGGATCCAAGAACCTTCCGCGGCCCGGGGGGATGGTAGGAAAATTACTCGCCCAAACATACCCATGATTTTAATAAGAACAAAATTTGGAATGGGGAAGCGATGGAGAATTACAGTGCCCAAGAATTTGTGCAGTTATTTTCATCGACCCACTAATTAAGAACATTATTTGGAATCGGACAAGGGCGATTTAACATATTCATAACTTAATGACCGTACATCTTGGGTGTTTGATGTTGTTTAATATGAAACTTAATAACAAAGGGATTGGATTCTCCCACCAATCTCAACATTCATAGCACCAAAATCATGAATCTCCATGAAAAATCCCATTCATATTAATCATCCATTCCCTCCAAAACTGCATGGTTCCCCCAAACAAATCATGGCAAGATATGGCAACCAGATCTGATGATCAGTGGCCTCTCTTCATCTTTCCGAGGTCGTCACGCAGCTGCGCCGCAAAGAGCTGCCCAGTGCGTTCCAGCAGACAGCGGTAGAGCGGATCCGCCTCGTAGCGCTTCAGCGCCTCCTCGGCCAGCTCCAGGCGCGAGCCCGGACACCAGGAGAGGCCACGAGGACACGGAGGAGCTTGGCCCACCTGGGAACGTTGAGAACTACACAATCACAAAATGCCATGGGGATACTATGGCTATGGGTCAAATATCATGAAATACCATGAAATACCATGAAATACCATAGTTTTGGAGGATGAACATACCAGATTGAAATGATTTGAACATAATTGAACAGATGTATAATATATATATATATATGTGTGTGTGTAGATACTTTACATAACTTGAAAGGTTTCCTTATTTTCCTATTAACTAAACATCAAAAGACCAAGAACCAACGTAGGTGGAATGTTAGACAATGACAATGCCCCTTCAAAAAAAACACGACTTGTCATAATTTTGGTTTCCCAACAGCGCCTTCTCTGCTGGCATTTCTGGCATTCTATGAGTTTAAAACAGTTTAACAATAAACATTAAAAGTACATGCATCTGTACTCCTAACCGCTCCTATCAAGACCCAAAATCCCCAACACCGGAAAACAGTTCTATACAGTTCTTGTCCCTGGAAGTCACCTCTTCAGGCTCTGCATCTGCCATGAGGATCTTTTTTGATTCTGCAGCATCGCCATTGCAACGCTCGAAGCGGTTCAGCAGCGCCCTGTCACGTTCCTTGCTGCGTTGGGGACCTTCACCTGGGCGTTTAAAATCAACCAAGAATGAGCTGAACAGCAATGTATAAACCATATGTTCATACTGTATTACCGTATATGTGCACATGTGTATATATATATATACGTATACTTATATATATATATGTATGCGTGTGCACCTGTTGATTTTTGATTCTTATAATCATAATCATGAGGACGTTAAAGTATTTTTCACGTCATGATATTGAAAAACTATGACATATTATTAATATCAATCCATTTGGTATGTAAATATTGCTCATAGTTTTTGGATATGCCTTCCAGTAATGTAACATGGCAGCGGGAAAAGATTGGAACAAGCGCATTGTCTGTTGCTTCCGTTCGGAAATTGCCTATATTTAATGGATAAAACTGGTTGCTTTGTCCATCGCCACGGAATCATCCGACCAACAAGTAGACATGGCATCTGCCGAAATCCAAGTCGCAAAGCCGAGCCAAGAACTCCAACAAGGCCTTCCAATAGTTACATTCAGGCACATGATGTAGATTTGCCAGCACAGTAGCAGGATCTTTCCACCAAAGCCACTGGAAGGCTTCATAGAAGGAGTGCCTATCTTGCTTGCCCTCCCTCGCGGAACCAATCAAGAAGATTTGCTTTAAGCAAACTTCAGGATTCTCCTCCCAGGCTTTTTCCAGCATTTCTTCCAGTGGAACTTTCCCGGATGGCCTGCCCCTTGAGGAAGGCATGGAAGGCACAGAATGAAAGAAGAGGTCAACATTGGCGGAACCGCTATCAGCAAACATCTTTCCACCAACAGCTGTGTCCACCAAGGGTCGCTCAGCATTCACGAAGGATAGAATATGCTGTGCCAAATCCCTCCTTCCCACCATGGCTTTCAACATCCCACCTCCCAATTTCTCATCAAAGAGTCTCAACTTCAATCTCAACATCTCCTCCATTGCCAGCTGAGCTGGCACTTTGGGTCTCTTCTGCTCCACTATCTGATCGATTTGCAAATATTTTCGCCTGCGTTGCAGGCCACTCAGCTCGCTGGGGCCGCACAACATCAGCGGCTCTGCGAGCGTCGCCTCGGTCAATGGACCCCGCGGGCAGCACATCTTCGGATCCAAGTCCCGATGGCACGGCGGCGCACGTCGCCGCGGTAGCTTCCCGAGCGACTTGGGCATTGGCGACGCGGAACACGATGCAGACCCGGAGACCGTCTCTGAGCGTTCAGTGGCTCGGGGTAAATAATGAGGCCCGGGAGAAGGATCTTGACATATCTTGACATGACAAATCATGACAAGTGAGAACTTTCAAATCCTGTGCTTCATGAATCTATGCCGGACCCCTTTGTGTCCAACCCCACAAACGGATACAATGGCACTTCCGCACTACTTCACTGCTTGCCACATCTTGAACTGCGCATGAGAACTGCCACTTAGACTCCGCACGGTCTTAAAGTTCGCCACCATGAACGAAGAGCTCCCCTGAGTTGACACTCGAGGAAGAGAATAGGTAAGCTAGTGATTGTCAGCCCTTCCCCCCAATCAAGAAATAGGACTGTAAAATATGCTGACATGGTATAAAGTAGCTTTGGTACTCCAAACTGGCCATCTTTCCGTTGCCATTGAATTGCCGGAGGGTAGCCAAAAAGAATCTACCGGCTATTGGTATTCAAATGTATTCAAAGACTTCCGGTACAGCCATTTATCTATACATTCAAATGGAGGAACAACTTGATTAGTGTAATTATACAACACCCACAACATACCATAGTAGCTAGCCACATAAATGTAACATGAATTATGTGACACTATGCGGGGGGCTGTGGATTTTGATACTCCACAACGCAACATATTTGATTTTTTTTATTGGGAATCATAGTCCCGAAAGAGACCACAGTAATGTCGAACAACTTGGAAAACAAATGAAAAAAAACATGTTTTGGTTTCATGGATTTTCATTGCTATCCAGCTCAGAAATCAAAAAATCGGTGACGTTGACAGGATAAACACATATCAAATATAGAGCACAAAAGACATCAAAAGACTGCATACTGATTATAGGTAGGATAAAAATTAACTTTAGAATCTTTAGATAAGCAAATTTATAAACTTACTCAAACTGCAATGTTTCCAAAATATGTTCCAAGATCCCCGCTGGCCGACTCAGCAAAGTCCACCAGGGGTTGGACCTCGTCCAGTTGCCGGGTCACGACTTGTCGGAAGCGGGTGTGTTGTTTTTTTCTTTTTTAAGGCATGGATAAGCATAGTTTGATGATGTTTGATCTTAAACTGAACATCAATGAGATCCATATCATTCCAATTCATTCCAATTCATTCCATATGAAGCTCCTTCTGGAACTCATGTTCAAGTATGTTCACGCCACTTCCCTGGTTTCACATCATGTCATTACCCGGCCGTCCCAGGGTGGTTCTCCCAGCAGTCCCAGCAGTCCCAGCAGCGAATTCACCGACCACCCTGTGACCACCTTTCTTGGCATTGATCCACAGCAACTCACGCCTGGCACTGGGGGAGCTGCCAGGTCTTATTGACTTATCCCAGAGTTTCCTGTTCTCTGGGCTTTTAAATAGGTTTAATCATATTATTCAGGTATATAATGAGAGATATATATATATATATATTATATTATATTATATATGGGGTGGAAATAGGTTTAACCATATGATCATATTCAATCGACCCATGGCCACTGCCGGGTTTCTTGCAATTTGTCCGTGCTTTTTTTAATCGAAAAACATATCACAGTTGGCAGGCCCAAGACTGGGTTTAGTTTTCAGAGAAACTTGAAAGGAAACCAACAGCCAAGATACAATCTAAATGTGTTGGGCATTGCCTTATTCCCCCTAGTCTCTCTGTTACACTATCAAGTTAATTCTATGCATATATCATTATCACATATATATATATATATACGTATATAGGTTGCTAGCTATATATCGTCGTGTGTTTGCAGAGAAAAGCCACAGAACCTCTGGATCCTCTGATAGAACATCCAATAGCATCCAACAGCCATGGTTTCTGAAATTGAGATTGATGTTCCCTGTCTGACAAAGCGCAACGCCACAACTCAAACTTGGGAGATCTTGGGAGCACCGTCTCATAGTGTCCCATCAACACAGCAGTTTTTTCAGAAACTGTCATGGCCCCTCACCCTTCATTTTGGAAATGCCGTTCTCATCGTTCTACTTGAGCAGCTTAAGACTGACCCCAGGAATCCCCAGGATACCTTGACTGCAACTGCCACCTGTTGCAACATGTTCCAACCACAGCCAGCGAGGCCCATCACTGGCCGCTTTGATCTTCTCACGTGTGGACGTAAAATCCAACACCTCCCCCACTAACCCGAAGACCCGTAGCACCTATGGGATCCCATGGGGGGAAAACATGGGAAAACTGAGTCATGTCATGCCTTGTCCAATCATGCCAAGTCGGTTCCAAAAGTAAAAACACTGGTCCCGGCTGCATGGTGAAGGCTGGAGGTACTGGACATGCGGAAATCTTGCTGCAGCATCAAAAGGTGAGAAAGGACTCAAGGATTCTTGGAACCTCATCATCCTCAACGAGGCCAACGATCACCTCAACTGCCATGTTGGAGGATCTTTTTTGAGTCGGAAGATGTCAAGGAACAAGGTCCATTCAATAGACCCTTTTCATCCCTTTTCCACAAAGAAACCGATGGATTCATTGCGCCCTAGGCCCCAAACTAAACCCAAACCATGGGATCGACACATCAAGCAGAAACATGACATGTTGGCGTGTCCACAGAAAGTGGAGTAATAAAGGCCCTGAAAGATCTCAAAGTCTCAGCTCCTTTTTTCTTGCAGCTGGCAGTTCGAAAGATCAGCCGTTGGAGCCATCTCCTCAGGCATGCTTTCCCAAATCGTACCCATGCCCTGTTCAAACATATTTAAACAATCTGGACGTGGCTTCAAGTGGTCCAACCCACGTTTTCGCGTATATGATTAAAAAAAAACACTTCATGTAAAACTTCAATGATCTATTGTTTTTTCATCATGGTCGTGCTATCTTTGACGCATGTGGCATGAGTTTGTAGTTTTTAGCGACCCCAACGGGATCGCAGGCTGTCCTCACAAGAATTCAGCTGCACTACTTTTGCGCCGGCGGAGCATCAGCAGTGACAACCAGGGAACCATCAGATCCTGGCTGTACAGGATTCAACCACGAGATGAGGGTTTGTTAGCCAGCTATTGGCGGGTTGGCTGATTTTACTCAGCAACATGAATGGGGATATAGCATGATATAGCCAAAAGTGCTGTGGGAGAATAAAGCTACATCCAGGATTTGAGGGCGTACGGCCGGGATTTGGACAACACAAACAGTGTAGCAAAACCGCTGAAGATGGAGACATGACATGACCCAAAAAAATCAAGACTTTTCAAGTAAACACCAAATGTATCCAAATGTGATCAAATCATCCCAAAATGCTGCCCAAATTTTCCGGGCCCTGCAGAGTCCTACGTTTGTTTTGGGATGCGGCACCAGCTCTTGAGGTTCCGAATCACCACGCAGTAGAATGACTGAACCCAATTAACTGCAGCCTTCCAACATTGAAACTGAAACTAATTGAAACTCATTGAAAATCACTGAAGTTTATCGGCATCTGCACCCGGTTTTCCTTAGCCTTTGCACATGGCTCCTCTGTTGGCAGTCTTTGCCAACCAGGAGTCTTCAGTTCCAAGCCGCAGGAGGTTCCCCCTGGGCCTTCCAAATAGCGTGACCTGCGCCGTCTTCGGTCGAAGCCGCGTCTGCCTGGGCCGTCCGGGCCTGGACGTCGGCACCGCCTGGGGTAGCAATCCCAAGGCCTGAAGGCTCGAGCGCGCGGATCCTGTGGCGCCTTCCAGCTGCTCCTGGCGCTGCAGAGCTTCAGAGATGACCTGGAGAGCGGCTTCTTGGTGGTGAAAGGCAATGGAACCCAGAAGATGCACACCTTTCTGAAGCAATGGAGCCACTTTTACTAACTCCTGTGCGGTGAAATCTTGCAAGCAACGCCGTAGCTCGTCCAGAAGCACCAGGGATAAGTTGCTGCTGGGCTCACCATCCAGTAGCTTCGCATCAATGAAGCTGGAAAGTAAGGCCGTCTTTTCCAACCAACTTCTTAGAGGCTCTTGAGGGGACCTCACTGTTTTGTTTGCTGAAGCTGGCCGACGACTGGGATGTCCACTAGCTGGCCGCGCCACCGCATGGCCATGAGAAGTCTGGCTAGGGCCACGAGCCGCATAGAGTGTCAGCATGCAATCCACCAGGGCACTTTGGAGAGCACAGGAGGGGTCAACCAAACCATCTTCCATAAATCCGATCAGGACCCGAGCTGCTGCATTGGCTTCTAGCATGGACCTCCATCCGCCAGAGAGAAATTCACTGCACTGCTTCGCGACTGCACTTCTGAAACTCTGGCAATTTCCAGGGGAACTCACTGCAAGCCTGGGGGCCAGTCCTATAACAGACTCATGCAGTGTGGCAATGCTGTCACAATTTCGGACCAGTTCCATCTGCTTCCGTGTGATGGGTGCCGTCACCGCCGGATGGAGTATCAGCCCAAGCGACTCACCCGGTAGCCCATAGCGATGCAACTCCCGGCCAAACTCGAAGCTAAAGTCCTTGCCTTGGCTGAATATGGCTGAAGGGGCTGCCAAAATTCAACATTCCCCGAACCAGTTGGAATTCCCCTGAATGAAAATGACGCGTCACAAGCTTACGCTCTGCCAATCTAAGATAGCTATGCAAAATGACCCATGAATAGATTTACCATTGGTTTACCTAAACAAAATGTGATTTTCCTGTTAAATGACCAGTTGGTACCAGCCAAGAGGCGGCAGTAGGGGCACTGCCGCTGCCTCAGCCGTTGCAGGCAATGGCGACACAAGGGGTGCCCGCAGGGTGTGCGCCGTCGGGTGCGGTGCAAACACACGCAGCAGTCTTCACGGGGCTCCAGTTCCTCCATGGCGCTGGAGCCAAAAAGGCCAAAACGGCGACAAGGAGATCCCAGGTCCGAAGATCCTAATGGCTTTGGGGGTAAGATTTTTATTGGAAATACTATAGTATCATATGAATCATATGACCATGTATCCATTTTTCCTGGGTTTCGAAATTAGTTTTCAAATGTTTTCAAGGAGTGCAAGGTTCATGTTTGATTGAGTTGTTCAGATTTGTCTTGCTGCTGGTCTCCGAGCTCAGGAGTTCATCCATCATCCATGGGAAACACTGGGAAGAACTGGAACAAAGTTGAACAAAGGAACGCATCACGTCCGCAACCGAACTAGAAAACACATTGCCACCCCGACCCAAGCCTTCCAAGCCATTACCACCTGGTGATTCAGTGTAAAAATGCAGAAAATCCTATGGGATGTAGAACTACATTACAATAGCAAGTCATTTTAAACAAGTGTTAACATCCCCTGAACGCGCTACCCTCCAGAAGGAAAACACGCGGAGCTGCCTGCGCCACCCCCAACACATTGTTCTGGTGACAATTGCAGTTGGGGTCCATGGCTGTTGTGTCTACCAGCTGCGAAGCGCACTGCCTGGTAGGAATCCTACCCCAGGAGAGCCATAGGATTTGGGATGAAAAATCCAGGGCTCTAGGGCTCTAGTTATGAAAACATCATGAGTCAAAATTCTGAAGTCCCAAGGCTATATCTTGGAGGCCCATATTTGTATCATCAGGAACTAGAGCCAAAGTGATGCAGGCAAGCCACAATTGCCCGTTGATTTTGCAGCAATAGTACCTTCTCTCCTTGATGACGTGCCCATCACACTGGAAGGACATGTATCCCCTGCCAAACAGGGCATCTGTCATCATATACCCTCTGGTAATTTAACATAGCTATTGAAAATGGCCATAGAAATAGTGGATTTTCCCATTAAAAATGGTGGATCTTTCCATAGCTATGTTAGTTTACCAGAGGGTATCATATGCAGCGAGTCCAGGTGCTGATTGATGTCATGTCATCCATCGGTCCATGGGTCGATGGCCTGCCTTCCCTGCACGGGCACGGTGCCAGTGGGACACAGCTCTGCATGGGCCTTGTGTCCATCACTCTCCTGCGGCAACATACTCAACTCAACTCGTTGAGCCAACATTTGGGCCTCGTGAACCCCAAAATCGGCAAATGAAGATCCAAAAAAACCTGCATCCCGGCAAGGTATATGAATATCCATTCATATCCCATTCATATTCCATTAACATATCATATATGAACCATCCATTGGTCCATTACCATTCCATTACCATCCTACTCACCACCGGTGGCCTTGCCGGTGTTCGTCCAGGTGATTAAGGTGCCACGATCGCCTCTGCAAACTGCTTGATTCACACGTTGCCAATCCTCGTCCTGCCATTTGGCAACTTCGGCATCTCGTGGCCATAGTTCTCCGCCAGCTCATGTCGGGAAAATGATGATTAACCATTGATTATACCCATAGGATCCATGTATGCTATACAGGGTAACATTTACCATCAATATACCCCAAATGTTACCATATATAGCATACATGGATCCTATGGGTTATATAACCAGTAGATTTGGGGCATGCCCATTTTTTTCGGCAACCCCACAAGGATGGCTGGGGCAGCGTTTTGTTCGTGACAAGATTTATCTGGATGAGATGCATTTTCGTCTCGTACACGGCACGCAAGAGAGTCAGAGAAGCCAGGCATAGAGAAGGCGTAGAGAAGGTGCAAATCTGCCTGTAAAATCTGTGCTTCTTTGCATCTACCGAACGAGATCATTCGGAATCCAGGAAATACTGTATAGATTGTATAGTGCATCAGTCAAACATAGTCAAACTGCTTCAACATGCTTCAACCCTTTATTTTGCCTCCTTTCAGACTACACCAACTCTGCGGATTCTGCGGTCCTTCTTCACAGCCTTGAAGCCCACCACTGAGGGCACCGTATCGCCCCGCCCAGCCGCTGCCAGGTCGTCTAAATCCTCCTGTCTTGCGTTGGCCTGTGGCCCACGCAGAAACCTCACGGCCGCGGTGGTTTCGGATGGATTTTTTCGGATTTTTTTGGGGAGTGGAAAGCCAGCATAGCGTACCATAGTTGCCTTGCCTATCCCCAGAAGATTTCAACATGCTGGACCCAAAGCGATGGGCCATGATGGGCCATGATGGGCCAT
>Ga0126342_10005774_pt1 | contig 21736 bp, 12 predicted proteins | sample Cyp1metagenome_FD_92528 | JGI IMG/M metagenome (GOLD analysis project Ga0126342, IMG submission 92528) | Coral microbial communities from Lord Howe Island, Old Settlement Bay, Australia - Cyphastrea 1 metagenome | ecosystem: Host-associated > Invertebrates > Cnidaria > Coral ... | reverse complement strand
TACAATATACATATATATAATGTAATATATATAATATATGTATATAATATATATATAGTATAATATATATATATATATATATACAATGTAATATAATATATATAATATAAATATATATATATATATACATTTTAATATATAATCTAATATTACATTATATATAATATACATAATATAATATTACATACATTATATAATATATATATAATAATATTACAGTATAATATATATATATATATATAATACAATATTACATTATATATAATATATTATATATATGTAATATATATATATATATATATAATATAATATGATAATATATATATATATATATTGATATTGAGTAAACGTAGCAAACTATGGTTTATGACTAGGCCCAACTAGTGAACGATGGTTGATGGCAGATAAAACATCGAAGCATACGAATCATAGTTGACCATGTTTGGTTATATGTAGTATATCCACTAATATCCATTCACATCCATTAAAATTCATTAACATCGACTAACATCCATTAACATCCACTATAGTTGTGTTCAACTAGAGTTAACGGCTTGAAAAAAACCGACACCGAGGATGACCACGGGAGACATGATCCGCAGCCCGCGCAAGGGCGCTGACGCTTGGCCCTGGGTTTCATACTGATTTTGCTGGGAAAAAAGTTAGAGAATTCAGGATTTAAATGGATTGTAGCCTTTGAATTTGTCCAAAAAATCATATTTTTTGTTTGCATTTGTTTGTTCTTTGCTTTACACACTTTAAACTGTGATTTAACTGAAATTGAGATGAAGGACAGAACAAGTGAGGATGCTTGGTTCATGTTTTGCCTCTGGATAAATGATGCTTAGGTCCCTCATGTCGGACACTGAAATGATGGCTATCCCATAGCCGAACTTTTCAAGTGAAGAGTTATTGATTTGGTTGTAGGTTTGGAACTTTGTGCCGGGAAAAGTTCTATGTTGGTTTATAAACCATAGTTGGTGTATAGATAATTAATGATAATTATATACTTAACTGGTTGGTGGTTTGGAACATGACTTTTATGACTTTCCATTCAGTTGGGAATGTCATCATCCCAACTGCCGAACTCATATTTTTCAGAGGGGTAGGCTCAACCACCAACCAGGATTAATGTCAACCCCGGATTTTGCTAAAGCCTGGTTGATGAATTAATTGTGGTGCTTACACCAGTGATTTTTGTGGCTACTGAAATGGTACCCCAATGAAACAGCCTAGGGCCTAGCGGTTTATTAGTCCGGGTTGACATTGGGTTTATTTCACTAATTATTTCCCTAACTTATTTACTAAGTGAAATATTCCTAAACCATAGGTTGTCCGCATTTTTTTGCATGTTCACCCGAGGATTTACGGGACAAAATGCAGGAACCCTCTTCTTTAACGGTAATATCCATGGTTTCGGCTTAAGATTTTCCATAGAAGAATCCATTGATTGTTGCTGAGTTCTATTCCCATATTGATATTGCTGGTTCTATTCTCGTCAAATCCCGTGAAACATGCCCATAAAGTCATAACAGTCTGGGCAAATTATAACGACCTCACTACGACCTCACCATAGATGATGGTTAGTAAGGGGAATTATCCCAATATTATAGTAATTTACCCACTAATTGGGATTCTTATCCAATATCCCAATATCATCATTATCCCAATACAATTCTCCCAACCTTATTTCAGGTTAGTGAATTATAATTTAATTACCCACTTTCGTTTGCTGAAGGTCTTTGTTTCACCGGTAAACCCACCATTTGGGGAAGCTCCTGCTTTTGTGACCATATAGACATGTATACATATATGCATATATGTGTACATATAGATATATACATATACATACATCATATACACATACATATGTACTTATATATATACATACACACATATACATATATACATGTTTATGTATATATATATATATACATACACACACATTTACATATGCATATACATATATCATATATACATATATACATATATATACATATACATATATACATATATACATATATACATATATACATATATACATATACATATATACATATACACATATATACATATATACATATATACATATATACATATATATATACATTTATACATGTATAAATATATAAATACATATATGCATATACATATATAATATACACATATGCATATATACATCTGCACACACATATATATATATTATAGTAGAAGACTCTGGATGAATTACAAGACCTCACTGAGACGTTACTGGAGCGCTGGTTAGTAGGGGCAACTATTGACGACTGAGATCAGCTGGGAATGGTGTCAGAGAACAACCTTGTTGGTTTCCTACATATATATATATGGCATTATTAATGACTATAGTTATACATATACACATATTATATAACTATTAATGTACATTATATACATACCTTGTTGCCTATATATATATATGCTTGGGGGTGCAGCTGGTTATTAATGAAAAAACTATGGCCTAAGCACCCCATGAGTTGGGATTTCACCCCTAAAACTATAACTCGAAGTGCACCCCTATGGTATATATTTAGTCATCCTGGAGAAGATAGAATATGGGAATTGAACACCATCACTAAGATGAACATATCATCACTAAAAATCCATATTCTATCAACTTCAAGATGATTATAATTGTCGAAGGAAGTTTAGAAGTCAAACTTCCGACAATATGGACAGATGAAAAAAGCAGAGGTGGGAAGAGTCAGAAAAGAGAAGAGAAGAAGAAAGAAGATAAGAGAAGAGAAAGGATCAGAAGAAAGAAGATACAGGTGTGCGAAAAGGTAGAAAAGTCGCGAACTCCAAAGGGTCGAAAAGTAGGCTCGCTAAAGCGGCGGGTGCGGAGCCATCTGGCCAGATGAGAGATGAAAATTTGCACGCCGTTGTGGTGCGAAGCACATTTGGAAGTCAAAAGTGTAAAAACACCTCAGCTTCGGAGCACTTTTAAGAATTGAGATGTTCAAGTGCACGGCGTTGAGGAGCGAAGCACATTTTGAAGTCAAAATGCGCAAAACACACCAACGTCCGTCGGAGCACTTTTTGGAAGTTGAGATGTCGAAAGAGTGCACGCAGTTGTGGCGCGAAGCACATTTCGAAGTCAAAACTGTTAAAAACTGACGGGTTCGGACCACTTTTGGAAGTTTGGATGGGGGTTTGCGTGGGAGTTGCAAGGGATTCGGTACCTTGCCAAAAGTGAGCAAACCGTGAAGGTTTTGTAGCAGTTTCAAAAGCAATGGCAGGCGTGGGACATTTGAAGAGGATCTGCAACGATGCATTTCGCGTGGCAGGCGCAGTACAAGAGACATGTTCATCAGAGATGTTAGGAGGTCAGGGCGCAGATTTCTTGAGAGGGGTTGCATTTTGGAGCGTCCGATCTTCAGGTTTGCTAAGATCATTTTGCGTGACACTTTTTCGTGGCAGGCGCAGTACTTTAGACAGATGGAGTGGAAAAATGGCAAAACGCAATGGTACCAGGCCGTCAGCTCTGCACTCAACATTCCATTTTTGAAGGAAGTCTCGCAGAATTGCTTCGTTTTGAATGTTGACAACTGCAAAAATAGTGGAAGTCTTGCAGAATTTCATCGTTTTGGAGTTGTGAACTTTAACTTTTTGAGGAAGTCTTGCAGAATTGCATCGTTTTTGATGTTGTCACCTTCGAAAATGGAGGAAGTCTCGCAGAATAGCTTCGTTTTGATTCTGGCAGGTACACAGATAGATAGATAGATAAATAGGTAGGTAGATAGATAGACAGACAGATAGATAGACAGATAGAAAGAAAGACAGATCGACAGACAGATAATCAGACAGATAAATAGAAAGACAGATAGCCAACTACAATTACATTTCACTACACCACAACAACAACAACCACCAACAACCACCAACAACCACCAACAACAACCAACAGCAACCAACAACAACCAACAACAACCAACAACCAACAACAATCAACATCAACAACAACAACAACGACAACAACAACACCGACAACAACAACAACAACAACAACAACAACATCAACAAAAGCAACAACAACAACCAACCAACAACAACAACAGCAGCAACAACAACAACACCAGCAGCAACAACAACAACAACAACAACAACATTAACAACAACAACAACAACAACAACAACAACCACAACCACTGCAACTACAACTACAACTGCAACTACAACTACAACTACAACTACAACAACAGCAACAACAGCAACAACTACCACTACAACTGCAACTACCACTGCAACTACTACTACAACTGCAAAAACAACTCCAAAAAAAACTGCAACTTCAACTTTAACGACACCACAACTACAACTACAACTACAACTGGCACTACACTACAGCTACCACTATACTACAACTACAACTACATGACACTACTGACACTACTGACACTACTGACACTACTGACACTACTGACACTACCACTACAACTACAACTTCAACTACACTACCGCTACAGCTACAACTACACTACACTGCAACTACAACTACAACCACACTCAACACTACGCTACACTAGACCACACTACATTCCGCAGTTGTGGGTGAGGTGACCACTGCAACGCACTGCTATCCATGCATCACAACAACTCACCTCTCCTATCGTTTCCTACCTTTGAAACTTCCGCCACCGCCTTGTGCGTTACTACTGGTATGTAAGTAGATAATAGTAGAAACAACACAAAATAACCCACAAGTAGATATAACTACAAGTAGATCTAGCTTTATATATCATCCACATATATCATTTTTTAGTTTGGTGGTTTTTCGCCACCAAGCCTCACCCCGTTCATCTGCTCGTTCTGCTACACCAAGGCTCACCTGCCGGACGGTTGGGGTGCAGAGCGCTTCAAGGTCTACGAGGGAGGTGATGGGCGCGTGGGTTTCTATGGAACCGCGGCAAAGAAGTGTCTCGGCTCGGTTGACGGAGGTCGGGGTGGATATGGATTTGGTCTCTGAAAATTTGGAACACCCCGGCTTGTTTGATAAACCACTGGATTAATAACGGTTTTGGCGTGGCCAATTGCCCATGTGGGTCTGACAATTTTGGGTATTTACACTGTTGAATTAATTATCGGTATTTACACCGTATACATATTATATTTATCTACATACTGACATATGTATATATATAGATATACACACACACACATATATATATATATATACATATTTAGATATACACATAGTATATACATATACACACACACATATATACATATATACAAATATATATTTTACAATCATACACACACGTACATATACATATACAATCATACATACATATACTGTATACATATGTGTGTATATATATATACGGATCTGTCTGATAAACCGACAAACTTTTGGGCTACATTTTTTTCATACTCACCCATCTTGGGTATGTAAGCCTCAAACAGGAAGGTATGGAAATTCACCATAAAAGGAGGAGTTTCCGTGGGCGGATTTCAGCCAGATCTGGCCTGTATGATTCTACTATTCATGTTGCATGATCTGGGGATGGGACCCATGGACTGATCGATGGCATTAAGCCAAGCGTCCTATTTTGAGGGCCAATCTTGACCCATACCCATTTCGGAGATCGCAGATCCGTGGAAGATTTGAGACCTTGATTTGACAACCTCTATGGTATTTATAGTCACAGCGAAAGATCTAGAAGGGTGATTTATCCCAAAAGACAAATGATCGATCAATAAATATCAAATAAGTCTTTATCGCTATTTTCCTTGACATTTTTTCCTTTCATTTCCTTTCTATTTCTTTGATTCGTTTTGGCGGGTTGCTATCTCTTTGGTCTCACGATGTCGCTGATTGAATGGGTACTGCTGCATGTAACCAATGAATACGGCTTGGTGGTTGCGGAAGAATTCTTCTATTTTCAATATTGGTTTGCCTAAAAATCATTTAGCCTAACCCCAAGGAATTATCATTAATTATCATCATGTTCTGATCAACAACATAATTTGTTATAGCTATTTTAAGGTGGTATACCCGATTCTCAGGCACATTTTTCACATGTCAGGTGTTTTGCCTTAGGGATGATACTCCATAAACCACGTCATAAACATAGCTGGGATATGCTGGGATTCATGAATGGTTAGTGGTTACCAATAAGATAGAAGATATTCATAAAATTTCATCGATATTCATAGAATTTCATTTATATTCATAGATATTCACAGAATTTCATAGATATTCATAGAATTTCATTGATATTCATAGATATTCACAGAATTTCATAGAAAATTATCGATACTCACAGAATTTCATTGATATTCGTAGATATTCAGAGAATTCCATAGATATTCACAGAGTTTCATTGATATTCATAGAATTTCATAGATATTCACAGAATTTCAAAGATATTCATAGCATTTCATTGATATTCACAGAATTTGCTAGATATTCAAAGAATTTCATAAATATTCTTATAGATATCCACAGATTTTCATTGATATTCATTGATATTCACAGAATTTCTTTGATATTCACAGAATTTCATTGATATTCACAGAATTTCATAGATATTCATAGATATTTAAGAGTTCATAGATATTTAAGAGTTCATAGATATTCAAAGAATTTCATTGATATTCATAGATTTTCATAAATTTCATTGATATTCGTAGATATTCACAGAATTTCATTGATATTCATTGATATTCATGGAATTTCATAGATATTCATAGTTGTTCACAGAGTTTCATTGATATTCATAGAATTTCATAGATATTCACAGAATTTCATAGATATTCATAGAATTTCATTGATATTCACAGAATTTGCTAGATATTCAAAGAATTTCATAAATATTCTTATAGATATCCACAGATTTTCATTGATATTCATTGATATTCACAGATTTTTTTTGATATTCATAGAATTTCATTGATATGCAAAGATAATCATAGAATTTCATTGATATCCATAGAATTCCATAGATTTTTTTTGGATATTCATAGATATTCATAGATATTCACAGAAAGTCATAGATATTCATAGATATTCATAGATATTCACAGATATTCACAGAATTTCATAGATATTCACAGAATTTCATTGATATTCACAGAATTTCATCGATATTCATAGATATTCAGAGATAGTCATTGATATTCATAGATATTTACAGAATTTCATAGATATTCAAAGAATTTCATTGATATTCATAGATATTCATGGAATTTCATAGATATTCATAGATATTCATAGAGTTTCATTGATATTCATAGAATTTCATTGATATTCTCAGAATTTCATAGATATTCACAGAATTCCACTGATATTCACAGAATTTCATAGATATTCTTCATTGATATTCATAGATATTCTTAGAAATTCATAGATACTCACAGAATTTGCTAGATATTCAAAGAATTTCATAGATATGCTTATAGATATCCACAGAATTTCATTGATATTCATTGATATTCACAGAATTTCATTGATATTCATAGAATTTCATTGATATTCATAGATATTCACAGGATTTCATAGATATTCATAGCATTTCATTGATATTCACAGAATGTCAGTGATATTCACAGATATTCACAGAATTTCATAGATATTCATAGAATTTCATTGATATTCATAGATATTCACAGAATTTCTTTGATATTCACAGAATTTCATTGATTTTCATAGATTTTGACAGAATGTCACAGATATTCACAAAATTTCATAGATATTCACAGAATTTCTTTGATATTCACAGAATTTCATTGATATTCACAGAATTTCAAAGATATTCACAGAATTTCATAGATATTCACAGAATTTCATTGATATTCACAGAATTTCATTGATATTCGCAGATATTCACAGAATTGCATAGATATTCATAGAACTTCATTGATATTCATAGATATTCACAAAATTTCATAGATATTCATAGATATTCATTGATATTCATAGATATTCACAGAATTTCATAGATATTCATAGAATTTCATAGATATTCATAGATACTCATAGATATTCATTGATATTCATTGATATTCACAGAATTTCATAGATATTCATAGATATTCACAGAAAGTCATAGATATTCATAGATATTCATAGATATTCACAGATATTCACAGAATTTCATAGATCTTCACAGAATTTCATTGATATTCACAGAATTTCATCGATATTCATAGATATTCAGAGATAGTCATTGATATTCATAGATATTCATAGAATTTCATTGATATTCATAGATATTCACAGAATTTCATAGATATTCATAGAATTTCATTGATATTCCAAGAATTTCATAGAATTTTATTGATATTCACAGATATTCATTGATTTTCAAAGATATCCATAGATCTTCATAGGTATTCCTAAGAATTTCATAGGTATTCTTAGATATTCAACGATTTTTATTCAAAGATAAACAATTAACTTTCTCTGTTCCCGTTGGCCTCCAGACATCACGTGAAAATTTAAAGATATTCAAAGAATTTCATTGATATTCACTGATATGCATAGAATTTCATTGATATGCATGGATATTCATAGAGTTTCATTGGTATTCATAGATATTCACAGAATTTCATTGATATTCGCAGAATTTCATTGATATTCACAGAATTTCATAGCTATTCATAGATATTCACAGAATTTCATTGATATTCACAGAATTTCATAGATATTCATAGAACTTCATTGATATTCAAAGAATTTCAGAGATATTCATAGGATTTCATTGATATTCATAGATATTCACAGAACTTCATAGATATTCAAAGATTTCATAAATATTCATAGATATTCGTAGATATTCATAGAATTTTATTGATATTCATAGAATTTCATTGATATGCATAGATAATCATAGAATTTCATTGATATCCATAGAATTCCATAGAACTTTTTTTGATATTCACAGATATTCACAGAATTTCATAGATATTCACAGAATTTCATAGATAAGCATAGAATATCATTGATATTCATAGATATTCATGGACAATCATAAAATTTTATTGTTGTTCGTAGATATTCATAGATATTCAAAGATATTCTTAGATATTCATAGATATTCAAAGAATTTCATAGATATTCATAGAACTTCATTGATATTCATAGCTATTCATTGATATTCACAGAATTTCAAAGATATTCATAGATACTCATAGATATTCATAAATATTCATAGATATTCATAGAATATCATAGATATTCATAGATATTCGCAGATATTCATAGAATTTCATAGATATTCAAAGAAATTCATAGAATTTCATAGAAATTCATAGATATTCATATATTTTCATAGATATTCGTAGAGTTTCATAGGTATTCATAGAATTTCATTGATATTCATAGAATTTCATTGATATTCATAGAATTTCATTGATATTCATAGAATTTCATTGAATCATAGATATTCATAGATTTTCATTGATATTCATCAATATTCATAGATAATTATACAATTTCATTGATATTCATGGATATTCATAGATATTCATAGATGTTCATAGATAAGCATAAAATTTCATTGATATTCGTAGGTCGTAGATATTCATAGATATTCATAGATATTCATGCAACATGGGTGTGAAAAAGACCAGCATTACATAGAAAATATGGATAGGTTTGACCCCTTTCCATTTTTCGATCATTTTTTTCGATTTGTTGGTTTTATATGGTTTTACGATGTTATACCAGCTATATCCCTATTATCTACATACAAAAAAAAACATGATATATCCCATATCTCCATTCGTCTCCCATTCATATATCCCATGAAATTCTATGAAACCAACTGTTTTTTGGGCTCAAATCCTCTTCCGAACAAGTCCCAGCGGATCATATTGGTCAAAAACGTGCCGATGGTGGGATAACATAGATCATATTAACCATCCACCATGACACGAATATATCCCATATGACATCTTTTGGGGGGTTGAATATACATATATCTATATATGTATACATATGTATATATATATATATATGTTAAATCCTCCATTTCTGAAACCCAAAAATCATATTGATGTATTGGTGGTTACAGACATGTCCCACTATCTAACCTCATTTACAGATTCGATTTTCTACCATGATATCCCGGTTGGAAACTGGTGGCCCATGGTTTTTTCGTCGCCTCCCGTCCTCTAGGTTTGTGATGATGCACCACGGGGCGCGGTTGACCCGGGGGGAGATGGGTCCAGAGTCCAGATTTCCATAAATCAGCACCCACAAATCATCCGTTTATATAGGATTTTCCATTATAAACATTTATAAACCACCATTTTGGGGTACCCCCATTTATGGGAACCATTGAAAAACTTATTTTACAGAGGACCCAAGTCCACTAGTTTTGCAGTTTAAATTCCAAACAGGATCCATTTATGGGAACCTTTATAGACTCTATATGTTTGTATAAATTGGTTTTGGTTTTGCTTTCGCCCAGTTCTTTCAGGAACAGCAACATTCAAATCATTCGGGATTCTACGGTGAAATATTTGAACATCAAACGTGTGGATTCCAATGAAAAGTGGAAATGGGATTGTCCACAAGAAATGGAGCTGTGGGGAGAAATGAATGAAATTAATTACAGTGAATTACTGATGTTTGGGGTACCCTATTTTTGGACGGAGGCGTTTCAAGTAGTAAACAGAATCTGGACTCATATCTAACAATAAGATACAAATAAACCGTTTCAATCCGCTTTGATGATTTAATTGAATAAAGACCTGCAATGAAGATGAAAGAACCATCAAAACATATGAAAACCATTTCCGTAGTTCTTGCCCAAAGATTACGTAGAGGAACCAACATTTTCCCGTTCGGTGCAATCTTTAACATATGGAGTTTGCATTCATCATCATTAGTCTAGCTGAATTTGATCATGACCTAACGTCGTTTTCTGTCACTGGAATCATGGCAATTTGTTCACGGAATCCCCAAAATGGCCGAAGCAACAACTATTTTAAGGTTAGTTAATGAAGAGCTGAACAATACTTAGTTAATTAGTTATGAGGGTTAGGGTTTTATGTTGGGCTATTATTTATAATACTAAGCAACCCTAATCTGTTAATTAATCGTTAATGAGTTAATGACATTCGTTAATGATTCATTCGGACTGATGGAAAACCTCCAGCAAGGCGAGGAAACTCGGAAACGCTCAAGCGCGTTTCGTTCGGTTTCAGGGGCGTTTTGACTCCAGTAAGTCGTTCGTTTGGGTTTATGGTAGTGATATCATGATATATCGAAGTAATTTCTATGGTTACTATGGTAACTGTGGTTACTATGGCTACTATGGCTAATCCCTTCCCCTTTTAATAAACACCACCAAACGAAACCATGGTGCACATTTCATTGAGACCATTTAGGGCCGGGGGGTGTTTAATATGAACGGGGGATGGGACTACTATGGTTGCTAATTTTGATATAAAGTGGATTCTAATATTAATCACCCATAGGTATGGTTACTATTTCACGATTTCCCACCAAAAAAGTGTGGGTTACCCATACTACGGTATATAACCCAACCACAACAACTATTGCTTACTACGGTTACTAAGAACTATAAACCAGCAACTATGACTACTATGGTTACTAACAACTATTGGTTTATTTATGCTTACTATGGTATATAAACCAAGCATTTCACTGGGAGGGCACCACCTGGAGTTGGCGTTTTTCCAGGACATGGCGGTCCAGAATTGGATGGGCGGATGGGACACTTGTCTGCGGGCATGAAAAAAAGGGAAAGACATACTACCCTGGGTTAGGTTTATAGAGGTTCTAACCATCGAAAATACGGAGATATACGATGATGTCATGAGGATGTATATCATAGGATTCAATAGGATATGATATGGAATATTTATGGCATATTTCTGGCATATTTCTTTTTTTACCTTGTTGATTGGTTATTGTGAAGGATTGTACACCCTAGTTATTGGGGATAACCCATGGAAGGAAACCCTTGGGGTTCCCTTCAAGCAACGTTTCCTTGGTCTCGAGCACGAAAATTCACGGACGGTCTACCGGGTAGCCATCAGAATGCCCTGGTTGATGTAGGTATATTAACCCTGGTTTTTGTTGGATATGTCAATATTTACCATTATATATATATATGGAGGTTTCCAAAGTCATGGGGGTACCCCTAGATCATCCATTTTGATAGGATTTTCAAGTATAAACCATCCAGCTATCGGGGTACCCCCATGACTATGGGACTATGGAATTCTTCAAGGGGAAAAAAATCCCAGCGTTCGCCCCGTGTCGCTTGGGACATTTCCGGTGGAGCCTGAGGGGCCCCGTCTTCGACAGGGAGAATTTACAGATCCTCCGATTTGAGGGTGAACACCAACCCATAGGATCCATGGTGCTGGTATATATGCTAACATTGGGGATATATTGATGGGATCCATGTTACCATATATACCATACATGGATCCTATGGGCAATGCGATGATTTCTGAATTAAACGAATTCGGTTAAGTTTCCATGGAAACCACAGCAGTTTTTGTACTGAAGAAATTGCTGATATTTTCGGTTTTGGCTTATTAGTAATCTTATCTCCCGCTTTTAAGGTCGGTTCAACAGCCCGAAAAAAATGTCGTTGGATGCTTTTGGGAATGGGTTGAAGATACCGAGCACTGGAAATCCATGACCCCAAAGCGATAGGATATGAATAGATCTTTAAGTTTGCATACCCTCTGGTAAACTAACATAGCTATGGAAAGATCCACCATTTTTCATGGGAAAATCCACTATTTCTATGGCCATTTTCAATAGCAAACTGTTAGTTTACCAGAGGGTACTCATCCCCAACCTTGGATAGGTAGTTAAAATTCCTCTATTTTTTTCATTTTTTGCTATATAAAAAATGGAAAAAAAACAGCAGCCAACCAGCAAAAGATAGCAGTTTTTTGTTGTGTATGAAAGATTGATTGGGACTAGGTCCGTAGGTTGATACCTCCTTTTCGGTGGTTTCCGGTGTAGATTTCCCCTTAATCCACTGTAGCCTGAGATTAGCAGCCCAGAAATCAAATTTGTTGTTCTTTTTTTAGCAGATAAGATACACGTCATTTTCAGGTGATGTTGAAAACAAATCCCCAAACGAAAAGGGACATTTGCCATGCAGCAAATTAGCAGTTCAACCCTGAAAATAGCCCAATTTTAGCCGAAACTAATCTTCCAACCCCCAATCTGCCAGAGTCTACTATGTTAATTAACAAGCAAATCATCTATTATAAAATAGCCCATTGTCCATGGCGAAAACATTGGTTTTCCATAAAAAGTGGGGATCTGCCAATTTTTACCATACCAACCTTCGAAAAAAAACACGTTTTTTTTGGCCGCCAGCGCCAGGAAAGATTCCGCGTGTGGGACACGGGCGATGGAGTGGCCATGCACAACGACCACCACAGGAAGTTCATCTGCCTCCGAAACCACAGGACAATGGAGCCTCAACAGCAGAATTTCATGGTGATTCCTGGACTTCGAATACGTCGAAATTATTGGATATTTGGACCCATAAAAAAAGAGGTACACGCATCATAAACCCAACAGGTACCCTAGGGTAAACATGCAAAAAGATGTGGAAAACCAATGGTTGATTCTCCATATCTATGTTAGTTTACCCTAGGGTAACGGTTAATGAATTGTTAATGAAACAACTATGGATAGTTTAATAACAATGGTTAGTTTATAGCTGACATTAATTTAGTTAGTTAATAACTGAAATTAATGAATTGCTTAGGTGTGAATTAATGGTCCATTAATGTAATGGCCTTTTTCTATAGTTTAATGGTTTATTGACATTACCCTCTGGTAAACGTTTAACAAAAAACTATGGAAAGATCCACCATTTTTCATGGGAAAATCCACTATAAATAGCCATTTTCAATAGCAAACTGTTAAATTACCAGAGGGTAGTTTTGAACTTCAAAAAAATCCCATCCGGCAATGGCGTTTAGCATGGGTGGAGAATCCACTAAAACGAGGGATGTTTTTCAACACAAAAAACACATCTATAAAATGAGGGATTTTCTATTGCCATGTTTGATTACCGGTAATGGTTAATCAATGGTTAATCAATGTTGAATCAATGAATAGTTAATTTGAATGGTTAATGAATTTTGTGAACTAATTCTTGAGGTTTTGTTAATTAATGGTTGATTAATGTGGTTCTGTGATTCATAGAAGGTTCACCCCATTCAGCAGCCAATGGGGAGATACATTCATACCAAGCCCATCTATTTTCCTAAAAGGACAATATTGGATGGGAAATTCATGGTCAGTTAATGTTCATGAATTGTTAATTATATACCTGTTAATGAATTGTAAAGTTTATGCATTGTTTCTGAATTGGTAATTATTGGTTAATGCATTGTTAATGAAGTGTTATACAATGAAATGTCAGATAATTGCAAACTAATGGTTAGATATATATATATATATAATTATACAGTATCAATTAGACAATGGTCAATTACTGCTGATTAATGGCCATTTTCATGGCAATGAAAATTAATCTCGACCCAGATCTAAATTCCACAGCACCCCGCGGCTGTTAGTCGACCTAGGGCACTGAATTTGGTCGAAGGATGCAATTTTCGGAACGTGGTTTTTCCCCGCAACCAGATTATGCAAACAACATGGATTGCAACGGATTGCAAGATTCATAGGGAGTATCGAAAGATCTAAGATGATCAAAAATTACGGGTAAAAATAGCATTGAGCTTAAAATCAGAGGAAAAAAACAGTTATGACTCGCCCCAAACTTTGCGAACATTTCAGTTTTAATTCGTGATTCCAAGTTGGACACGGGAAGTTCGCCACATCGAATCATCGTTGGCAAAGTTGGTTGGTGATGATTTCCCAACGGACCACCTGGGTTCACTAGGTATCCTTCACTGGATTTCACTGGCCTAGATCCGCCATGGTTCCCCTAAAGCTACAAACGCAGCAATGAAACGCAGCAATGAAAAAAAACGAACTGAATGGAGATCTTAATGGGAAAATTGTCTATAAATGGTTGATTTTTCATTGCCACCTTTGATTACCAAAGTGTATGTAATCATAGTTAATCATCATTTTCCAAATTGAATGAAGGGAAATTACCAATTTCAGATTTATATCCATGCTTGATTGTTTCACAGTCCCCCTATGGTTATTTTTCACGCTTAAAGGCCCGTTCTAGAAACGGAAAATCAGACAACAGGGTACCCAAAAAAGCATAGTTCATTATTTATATATATATTAGATTCATAGTATATGACATCAACATTTCATTAGATTCCCATTAAATCCTTATCCCAATGAACTCCCATGAAATCTAGTTGGGTAGTTCAATCCCGTTATATAAATCCCATGATATGCCATGTTTGCTTAGTTATATCATGTTGCATCCCTAATCACTGGGAAATCCAGGATCCTAAAATGGAGGTACTGTACCATTTTTCAGGCCATATCTTGTTTTTTTGTTCCTTTTCATAGCCCTGAATCATAGGCCACACATCTATTTTCTAGGTAGCTCCAATAAATCATAATAAATCGCTTCCTGAAATGGCCATAATTAACAATCATTACCCTCTGGTAAATTAACTTGTTGACCCTGAAAACAACCCATGTTTAGTGGTTTCACTAATCTTCCAACCCCGACAACTACCAGGGTCTATGTTAATTTACTGGAGGGTAACCATTATTAACCATTAAAAAAACAATTGCCATAGTGGATTTACCCATTAAAAATGGTGATTTTCCATAGTTACGTAACAGTTTACCAGAGGGTAACAATTATTAACCCATTATTAACCATTATAATCCCAAAGTTCCCCGTGAACTCCCAAGACCTCCCCACTCCGGCTGAAGGTGGGCGCCTGTGACCGGCACCTCGCCACGGAGTATCCCAGTGGCTGCACCTGGGAGAGGTTCACCATTGTGCAGGCCGGTGGAGAAACAGTTTGCTATTGAAAATGGCCATAGAAATAGTGGATTTTCCCATTAAACATGGTGATTTATAGTGGATTTTCCCATGAAAAATGGTGGATCTTTCCATAGCTATGTAACAAATTACCAGAAGGTAAAATGGTGATTTCACCCAGGAAAATGCTGGGAAAATGCTGGGAAAATGCTGAGTGTGAAGTGATGATTTCGGAATCCGACCATCGGAATTGAATGGGATTGATGGATCCGGAAATCGTCACCATTGGTGAAGGTTCAATACTAAGATTCTGTCGACTTGGATGATGACTGGGGTACCACCACTTAGGAAAGCTCTAAATGGTCGATGCCAGCATCAAAAGGTTGGAATTGCTAAGCAGACCTTGGCAGATTTAACCATAGAACGCGTGTATAAGATTTCAGGATTTGACTATCAAAAATGCTGAGGTTTTACCCATCGAGAATCGTGAAAGAAATTGGATGTCATGAGCAAAGATGCAGGATTAAGCTTAAAAACATAGTTCAGAATGGTGGATTTGACCACCAGGTATTGTGATCAAACATGATTTAGCAGTGATTTAACACTTCATTGGGATTTAACAATGGGTTTCTCCAAAAATATGGGAGCTCCCATTTCATGGCCGTCCAGTCAGCGGAACCATGATGAGGAACCAGTGGATGGCCGATGGGTGGCCTTTTGCCTATTTTGAGACAACACCATTTAGGGGTTTCCTGAAATGGGGCTAGTCCAAAATGGATGGTTTACAATGGAAAATCCCATAAACATGGATGATTTGGGGGTACCCCCATCTCAGGAAGGCTCCATTTGGGGATGTTGCCATTTACCTAAACATTAGACATGGCCAAGCTTCGATCAGTATCAATCTTGCCTATCTTTTGAGTGGATGAGTGGTCAGGGAATCTCTTCCCCCAATATAGCCTTATATTGGCATGAGTGGAATTGAAGACCATGAGAGCCATAAGAAGGACAGATCTTGTAGAAACACATCCGTTCCAGGTATAATCTCGATGAATTATAGTGACCTCGCAGTGACCTTAATCAAAAAAAATATGGTGAATGGTTTTTTCGGGGAATCATCCCCATAGCTGGCCGCAAGTTTTGGTTCTATCAATTTCTATCAACCATCCCCAGGCAGGGTAGGCAGGGTAGGGGAAACCGGCATTGGGTCTACCACATTAACCAGAAAAATATTCCATTAAATGCCATAAAATCCCCATTAAATCCACATTAAATCCACATTAAACCCTCATTAAATCTCATTAACACCCATTAAAAAAAAAAACAATTAAATCCCTATTAAATGCAAATGAAATCTGCCAAAAGCCGGGCCCAAAACGAGTCGACACGTAGCCGCATCTGGCCAGGCAGTTCCGGCCATGAAAATGGGCACCCTGGTTGCCTTGACCACGCACCACCGTACCTTGCGCCAAATGCTTTAAAGGATGCCTCAGTACCAACCCCCAAAGGACGAAAAGTTTGGGAAGGCTGGAAAACATAAGGAGGTTTCTTAAAATTGGGGTACCCCAAATCATCATTTTTATCCATCCAAGTCATGGATGGCCATTTTTTAGATCATTTTAGCATATTTGAGCATTGAAACACATGGTGACCTCCACATAGGGAATTTTCATCATCGTTTGGGGAGTGGCTGCGTTCGACAGCCCGGTTGTTTGGTTGTTGGGATTTAAGCGATTGTTGTTGGATCTTTCAATGGGGATGGAATATGATGAAATTCATACTATGTTTGCTTGGTTTATGATTAGTTGAGGGGTTGTACTATCCAATACAATACATTGAGAATTATCATCATCCATGGAAGGATGAAATGGAATGACATTTTGGGTTTTGAACATTGCTCAGATGATGTTTCACTCCTTTTAAGTTTCTAAGTCTTCTACTTTACTAACAGTTTGGGGGTTTAATACTTATCAAACAACTTCTTATTTTTGTTAAATGCAAATGGCTGACAGTTTCTGTTATTTCCACCAAACACGTGCGTTGATTTTTCAGGTGGCAAGCCAGAAAATCCACCAGTTCGATGAGTTTTCCAGCCATAAATCATGTATTTATATAGTGAATTTACCAGCTAGCCACGTGTGACTACCCAAAATGTACGTGGGTATGGTATGGTATGGTTCAAAATTCTCGCCCTGCCAAAGTGGAATACACCTGGGAAGTGGATGTCGATTTTTTGCCCCTATTCTTTCCTCTATTTGAAGTCACTCCCCCCATTTTGGGGACCTTGGGACCTTGTCTGAAATCAATTAAACAATCATGGGACAACTGTGACAAATTCCAGTGCTTTCCAGGCTCAGGTATTCCCAAAATTGGTTGAAGGGCTGCTGAAAGCCCGTCAGAATAACAATTGGCAACAATCATGGGGAAACCGGGAAACCGGTTTTCAGATTTTCCCTCAAAAACAACACTGGTGACCCGTAGTGTTCGTCGATTTATGTCAGGAACATGTGGGTGTATCTGAAAACAATGCAGATACCCTGACAGTGCTACTTTCATGAAATTGAACATGACCAAGTTGCCATAATTTCAACAGGAATTTCACCTGATAATTTTAATGATGCTGATCATTTTTTTTACAACCAATCAATTTGATGGGAATGAACTTTTAGTAATTATTAATAACATGTCAATTTGATCAAATTCCCACCTGTCATCATGACATGACATGACATGACATTGTTTCCCATCATTTTCAGAGCCAAGTCGACAAAACCTCCACCTGGTTGGCCACAGCAGCCAGGCAAAGATTCTGGTTCAATATACATAGGTTAAATATGGCGATACATAGGTTGAATATGGATGTACACAAACTAAATATGGTTATATATATAATACACTAGTTGAATTTGAATATACACAGGATAAATATGTTTATATATACTTTACATTGTTATACATAGGTTCAATATGGTTATACATACTGTACATCGATTGAATATGGTTATACAATGTTATACACACGTTAAATCATACGCTTTATGCATAGATGTAAGATCCTCAATTACACATCAGGTTCAATGTGATGAAATATGGCCTGACCGATGCTCACCAGATCTCACCACGGCCACCAGGATTCCTGCAGATGACGCACGACTGGCATATTGTCAGTCACCATGCCCGTAACTCGGAGATCAATGGGGCAACTCCCGCAGTCCCCCAGTAAAAAAGCTATAGAATGCCATCCACCATAAGTCCTTAGCGGAATTATAAACTAGGTTGACTAGGGAGCCTTACATCTACTTACATTGTAGAACCGAATTCCCGCTGCTTGGTTGATACGCCCAAAATTTTTGGACAAACAATAGTGTCAAGCCTGGATGGATAGAGGTGCCTCGACGTACACGTTTGGGCAGACAGCTCGTGTCTGACCAACAGAGGATGGTCAACACGACAGCTTCGCAGATGGGCACTGAATCGTCACGACCTCGCCATGTTTCTGGGTAAAGTATAACAACCTCACGTCGCGAACTCACTGAAATCATGGGTAGATTGTGGGAAATCATCCCCAAATGGCCGACTATTCAGATTAGTGAATTATTACTTATGCTGGTTGGTGGTTTCAAACATTTTTTATTTTCCATTTCATATATGGGATGTCATCCTTCCCATTGACGAACTCATATTTTTCAGAGGGGTAGCTATACCACCAACCAGTTATGACAATTTACCCAGATGTTAGTTTGTTTGTTTTATCTCAGACCATGTTGAAGCGCTCAATTTCAAACAGTAGATTTCCGGCCATTTCACCCAGTGGATTTTTTCGGGCAACTGTCCATAGACTGACGAACAAATTTTGTTCAACGATCCATAAACTCTAGACATACTGTGGATGGTTGCGAAATCCTGCACCAGTTAATAGGTGGTTTATCCCATTCTAATCCCATTATTTGCAGTGTTTCATAGGTACCTAATAGTTCCCAGCTGGTGAAGGATTTCTTCCATCCACCGTAGGAACATGATATGGATATGATATGGATTTGTTTGAAACTTGGGTTTCCCCGGGCTTTACGACATTTTTTCACGGGGACATCAGTGGATGGATTTTTTGTTTTCCATGGCTTTTCTCAATTTTTGACGGTTTTGAGTCTGTTCATGGCTAACCAAACTGGCCCCTGGCCCCAAAGATAAGAATATTTTATGGGGAAGAGTTTAGATCTGTAATTACAACATATGCTTTATAATTGGGTTTACTATCTATAATTTACTACATTACGAGACAAAATATGTTGAAGTGAGGTAATAGATTTGGCGGAAAAACCATGGGTTCCACAGGCCGTTGATGGCAGGTGTCATCATGGGGCTAGGTGCCATGCAGGTCATCCATAGCGGCTGTTAGCTCTTTGGAGTACTCTTTGCTAAGGTAGCGAACTGGAAAATGACCCTTTTGAGTGGGCAAATCATCATCTAGATCATCTATTTCTATGCTATGTTAAATAAAAAAGAGGGTAGATGTCCAGCAAGTTCGATGTGGAGGCTATTTAAGGTGATCGGGGTAGGGATTATCATCAAGATCGAAACTGAAATTCAAATTTCACTGTAGATTCAACATCATCTCTCTATAGGGGTAATGTTCCCCAAACAAATAGAAACATATTTTCAGGATGTTATAGATTTCGAAACTCTCCATAATTTCGAGGTTTCTCATTTTTTTGATCCATTTTCCGACGTGGCAAAAAAAAACAACAAAACGGCACGGGGTTCGGCCTGCCCAAGGTATCAATCAGATGCATGATAGCTGGACGAGCGTCTTCTTCGAGGCGTTTTTTTTCCCGGGAAATCTATATGGAATATAATATGTTGTAATGTTTTGCCTTTGGCAAGCCCGCCGGCCCTAGAGAGGTGGCCCCAAGGGAGTCTGATGTGCACTCTAGGTGGAAGCCCGCGAGAGAAGCAGAAGAGAAAAGAAGGAGAAGAAGAATAATAAGAAGAATAAGAAAGGAAGACGAAGACAAAGCCGTAAAACAGACGCGGTTTGTGTAGCAAGTGCTGGCTGTAACAACCTATTGACCATATACCAAATTAGTACCGCCCCCAGCGAAGTAGCGCCAGGTACTATGCATGAGCCTCTGGCTTGACAGCAGACCGCTGCATGGAAGGAGACAGGGTGGAAGCGGAGAGAGATTGCCCCAAGAGAGGTTGACGTGCACGCTAGGTGGAAGCCTGAGAGAGAAGCAAAAGAGAAGAGGATAAGAACAAGAGGAAGAAGAAGAGACGAAGACAGAGCCGTAGATCAGAAGCAGCTGTATTAGCAAGTGCATGATCTAACAACCTATGGACCGCATGCCAAATGAGCACTGGTCGATCAGGTTAGTACCGTGTGCGTCCTGTCACAAGAACCTGTAGACGACTATAATGCTGTAGGCAGTGTCATTAGCTGCTACCGGCACTACCAGTTTAGTACTTGGGGAAGAGGAAGAAGGGAGGAGTAGAGGAGTAGGAGTAGGCATCGGAGTAGGAGTAGGGGAAGGAGTAGGCATAGGAGTAGGAGTAGGAGGAGGAGCAGGCGTAGGAGTAGGAGTAGGAGTAGGAGTAGCAGCAGCAGCAGGAGGAGGAGGAGTCGTAGTAGTAGTAGTAGTAGTAGTAGTAGTAGTAGTAGTAGTAGGTAGTAGGTATACAGTAGGTAGTAGGTAGTAGGTATACAGTAGGTAGTAGGTAGTAGGTATACAGTAGGTAGTAGGTAGTAGGGGTAGTAGGGGTAGTAGGGGTAGTAGGGGTAGTAGGGGTAGTAGGGGTAGTAGGGGTAGTAGGGGTAGTAGGGGTAGTAGGGGTAG
>Ga0126342_10005773_pt1 | contig 21737 bp, 20 predicted proteins | sample Cyp1metagenome_FD_92528 | JGI IMG/M metagenome (GOLD analysis project Ga0126342, IMG submission 92528) | Coral microbial communities from Lord Howe Island, Old Settlement Bay, Australia - Cyphastrea 1 metagenome | ecosystem: Host-associated > Invertebrates > Cnidaria > Coral ... | reverse complement strand
GATAGATAAAATAGATAAGATAGATAAGATAGATAAGATAGATAAGATAGATAAGATAGATAAGATAGATAAGATAGATAAGATAGATAAGATAGATAGATAGATAGATAGATAGATAGATAGCTAGATAGATAGCTAGATAGATAGATAGAATTATATATATATGATTTATTTATGTATTTATTCATTTATTTATTTATTTATTTATTTTATTTGATTTTATTTATTTATCTAGTTATCGATTTATTTATTTATTTACTTATTTATTTATTTATTGATTTATTTATTTATTATATATAAAGAAGTTTCCTAAAATATGGGTACCCCCAAATCATCCAAAATTAGACCGTTTTGGTTTTGAAAGCCATGGCTTTGGGGATCCCCCATTTCAAGAAACTTCCCGAATTGGAACATGGTGAGTGCCATCATTTCCTGGGCCAAAGTTGCCAAGATCCGTTTTGCAGGGTCGCTTCACCGTGGAATCCCATGGCTTTCACATCAAAAGTAATTCTTGTACGTGTAGCTGGATGTCCATCCCAAGAACAATACGGAAACCATAGGGTTTGAACTTCCACATAAATCTGCGTCGAACTAATCATCACTGGGGGGAACTAGGAGTTGCCTGGGGTAGAAATGGATTTCACCTTACAGATGGTGATTCGGCTTTTTATTCTGCTGCTTCGGCCACTGGAAGATATGTGGACCGACGCCCTTCGCCTGTCGGATTCTCTTCACAAGCTGTGCGATCATTACATCATTCTTTTGGGCTTCCTACAACTGCTGCTTTGCCTTGGCGCCCATGCAACGGATGCTGACTTCCGGCAAGAGGTGCCTTTTCTGGTGGCTGACCGTGAGGATGAGTCCTTTGGAATGGTGCCGATGGTGCAAGCGAACGCGTTGCTTGAGCGTTGTTGGTAACTTCATGACAGTTCCTTGCCACGCACCTCGCGTGGATGAATTAATGGGCAGTTTGTTTTTGGATGGATGTGACTTCTTTTGACCTTCCGATGAGAAGAAACGAGTGCGGCATTGACTTGGGTTCACGCCCCCTTGTGGCCTTCAGGATGCAATTCCTCTTTGCATGGTTCTTCCACTTGCAAGTTTTTGTGTCGGCTTCGGAGTGACTTGGATACTAATTTTGAGCCGCAAGCTGCTTAATTTGGTTTTGACCTTCTGAAGAGAAGCGGTAGCGCCTGCTGCCCGTGCTTTGAGTCTCAGACTTAAGTAATGGTCTGCCTTATTTGGATGCTTTTCTGGTTTCTTGATGAAGCTTTACCAGCCATGGGATCGTGCAGATCCCAAGTATTGTACAGATGTGATGACTGCAGTGAACTTTTGACCGCTGAAGTGGCTGATGGAATGACCTTTCTGCATTTGCAATGCCATTTCTGGCGATGTTCTGTCACTGCATCCTGTTGGTGCCTTGTTTCAGGATGAAGCTTGCTGCGTGTTGATCAGTGGATCGGCTTGATACCACCTTTTGTGGCGACTATTTCATGATTGACATCGTCCTTGTAAGGTTATACCAGGGGTGGGTGAAAACCCTTGTTCGCTTGCGCACACCCTCTAGATCAACGGAGAATACCTGCAGCTCCGGCCCTTTCAAGACCAGCCACATGTTGAGTGGAAATTGCCTCAGCGGCCTGGAAAAAGACCTTACAGAGTCTAGATATCTCAATTTCTAAGATTTTAGGGACCCTCTGCTAAGCCTAGCAATGGAAAATCCTCAGATTATAATGGAAAGCCCAAGTCTATGTGAAAAAGGAATGTGTTATATAAAACCATTTAAAACCATCTGTATTCAGATGTTCCCATCAAATATCAATTGCCGGCCGCGCCTGACTTCCCATCTGTGGCTGCACCATTTCCAGGCCGCCAGCCATGGGGTTCGGCGGCACCTGGCTGTAGGATCTCATAGTGACCTCTGATAAAGGTTAGCATCAAAAATGACCATGGTGCCATGGGTTTTTGGCCATGAAATACCATGAAATACCATGGAATATCATGGAAAACCCGTGCTTTTTGGCACCAAACGAGATGATTGGCAACGCAACACGGCCAGTCCTCACTTGGAGGGTCGGCCCTTCGTGTCCCCAAGACACTTCTAGCGGTTCCTGCCAATTTCAATGATGTCCAATGCAAAAAGAATATGTTGGGTCCCGTCCAGTATCATTTAATATTATTTGCCCACTAGTCAGCAGATGTTAACCCCTCCAAGTAATCAGCCAATCAGTGGGAAGCGGACATCAAATCAAACTCTGAATTTGTTTGTAGCTACCCCTCACATCCCCCAACCATGGCTAACTTTAGGTACTAATTGGCGAATATATTCATATTCTTAGCTGGGTATTGTTGGTGCCCCAACTACATAGATACATGTAAACTTAGAGACCAGCTTTAAAAGAAAAGATACATTTTGAATAAATACAAATTTTATAAACTTAGACAGGGTTTACCACATTTCAACATCCCGCCAGCAGAGCCTCTTCCGCCCCTGTCAGCTGCTGCAGGGAATTCTATTCCCAAGAAGCTTCTGGCACCAACAAACAATGGATGTATATGGAAGTAAATGAACATCCATAACAAGATTCCAGGTTTTACTATGTTTTACTATTAATGTATATTGATGTATATAACTAGAATGATTCTGGATATCATCAACAATCCATGTGGAGTCTGGAGTATTCTGTGGGATTTTTTCAGCAACATCAATGGGAAGATTCACGTTCGATCACCGGTATCTTATTATATCCCGACTCGCGGGGAATTGAAACCTTCGCAATCGCAGAATGCTGGAGGCAGCGTGACTCATGGAGGGAGAAAGAGATGAAGCCGACCGACCTGAATAATTGATGTTTATGTTTGGGATTTTGGTGTCGTGGAAATGTGATTGTGAAAATTCTAGCCAATTCATTTCAATCCAACGTATCCACTCTAAATGCCTGAATGGACATTGGACAGATGCTTCTCAGCCAAAAACCTTGAACCTGCAAACTCATTAACTAGTATTAATTGCAAATTGAAAAGGCATTGATTGACTAACAAATGAAACTTGCACCTTGCAGAATTCGCCAGTGGCTAGTGGCCATTTCTTGGGTCTGAGGAAAATTTCGAGTGCCAATTTCCGGTTCAGCACCGGCCTTCAGCACCGGCCATAGTGCCCTGAGGCAGGTGCTGGGACCAATGGATCAAAAGCTTCTGATTATTTTTGATCTTTTGGTTTTAAAAAAAAAACATCTTCCATGTTGTTGGAGTTTTTCAAGCTCCATTTTCGAGCAAAAAAAACCTCCATCCTGCAGAGATCATTTGACCACGGAAAATGTCAAGGCCACTGAGTCTTTGAGGATTTGGCGATGCCGAATGGATCCGAATGGCAGGTATGTCATGAGTAAAAATCCTTGGAATTTGCCTATGGCTTTGCCTGTTGAAGGTCCTCAAACCAAGAAAACCAGCTGCGGCTGCGGAAGAAGTCACCCTTTCTAGGAGGCCTACCCTGGAGGCACAACCCAGCGGGAGATACAGCATCCCAACGTTGCAATGACGCATCCCAAGGGGATGCGACATCAGGTCATGAGTCATGCGTTCCAAATTGATCTAAGATCACTCCGAAACGATCTTGAAATTGGCAAACCCAAAAAATGGAATAAAAATGGCCAGAATGTCTCGATAGGTCTTAGATCTTGAGAACCCATCCAACTCCAAATCTGCTAGTTGATCATCATTTTCCCTATCAATCTTGCTATAACTTGTGAAAAATCCCGCATGTTCGAGCCATACCTGGCCCTCTCCCAACAGGCTCTAACCCCCCCTCTGCAGCCCAAGCTGCCACTCTGCACGCCCCCACCGAGGCGTTCCCCCAGATAACTCGAGCCAGAAGCAAGACATATACGGCCATGTGGGATACCACATGCAACTCTGAAAGCGTTCATGTCATCCTCAAATTTCACCAGGTGAAAATACCTGAAAATCCTCAAAATCAAAGGATCATAATACGTGAAAATACCTGAAAATCCTCAAAAAATCAGGATGATGTCTTGCGGAGTGGCAATGTTTGGGCCGTAAGGACTTTGGAGACTGCTGTCACCAGCAGAGCGGAGAAATCCGCCGTGTTTCTGGAGATTCCCATTCCGTCAGACCCTCAGCCAGAATAGCTACCAGATTTTATCGTTACCATCATCCAACCCAAAAGATTCAGAAAAGGTCAACAACTTGCCACTCCAAATTGGAGAAAAAGGCCAACTTGGCCAACTTCGGTGCATTTCTTTTTAAACGGTGCCATTTTTGGTGCCATATCTCCCTCCGAAAACTGGGCGCCTCGAACCATTGATACTCGCTGCGCATCGGCGAAGTTGGCCTGACGTCCCCGGATGATAATGTCGGGGTAATGAACTATCTCAGGTGGAGATCATGGGAATATCATGATATAATAGTTATGGCTATGTTATGGCTATATGATGGCTATATTATGGCTGAAAATCCTGAGATCAGCCATAATTTGGCTGATCTTTTGCTTTGAGTCTGCTGTCAGCAGTCTCAAAATGTGACAAAACATGTCAATGGATGGCAATTTGACCGGGATAAATGATGATAAGCCGTGGGATTTGGCTCCAAAGTTGAGACAACCCTAAGTTGGCGCTGCAATTCAATTGAGATGCGGATATCTGTTGCCACAGTCAAAGGACTTGATTAGCGGAGTTCTAATCATGGCTATACGATGGCTATATGGCTATACCATTCTTCCGGGTCTTGCCACAGAAGTGGGCGAAATGGGCAGCGGCTTGTTGGTGAACATCTCGTTGAACAGAATCCCAGGGAAGAATCCTCAAAATCTCCGAAAGGTCAGTGTTTTTGATGAGAGATCAGAATCCGACCGGGTTTCAATGTTCAGCATCTGCTCAGCATAAAAAATCGACAACCTCGGCCGGCGCCTGCTGCGTCCTCTTCGAGAGGCTGGGACCTTGGGGCCATGGGAGATCTTCAGAGATAGTTATGGATGATGGTTGGAGAATGGTTGATAACGCTTAATAATGGTTAATAATGGTTAATAATGGTTAATAATGCTTAATAATGGTTAATAATGGTTAATAATGATGATTAGTGGTGATTAGTGGTGATTGATGGGATTTACCTTTTGGTGATCAAACAGCGTCAATGGAAAATCCCCGAACTAAATGAAGCTCTATAGCTCTATAAATGGTGGAAGTGTTTCCAAAAAGCCATGTTTACGACTACCGGAGGGTAGCCATCGATATCCATCTATAAACCAAGATACATGCCCCATGGTCAAGTTACATGGGCTACTATGGGTTATATAGTCATTCATCCTATAATGCGAATTCCTCTTTGGTTAATAATGGTTAATAATGGTTAATAATGGTTAATAATGGTTAATAATGGTTATAATGCGAATCCCTCTTTGATGAAAGTATAACTCTCCATAAATGATGACCATCCCCCAATAATGGCAATCGAATGGGATGTGTAATTCTATCTTAATATATGCCATTCTATTCTTTAATATGATCACAATGGGATTGGAGGGAATCGGATTGTTTGTGGGATTAGAACTCATATGTTATGTAAAGACCATCAACCAATGTATATATATATATATATGTGCATATACATGTATATATATATATGCATATACATATATATATATATATACATATTTACATATGTACATATATACATATATACTTATATACTTATATACTTATATACATATATATATATATATACATATCCGACCGAAATGGATCTTTAAATAAACAACAAAATCAGACTTCTGGGAGTGTAAATTGTTTTAAATTGTTGGGAATCATAAACAGCTCGATCACATGTCAATATTTTTCAACAAAAACTGAGGACGTCGACAGTTTGCACTTTCGGCTTGAAGCCTTCATTGAAAAGTGTTGTTTCAACTGCAAAATAGATGTGGAAGCAACACAGCCGGTCATAGAACCAAACAAATTTGAATCCCAAATGTCGTAGTTGCTGGCTTCTTGTCATCCATATCTCGTGCAATGGTAATATCGACACTAATAAAAAAAACGTTGTCATTCCTGAAGGTTCTCTCGAGGGTTTGAAACGGAATTGCTGGCTGCTTCCTGGCAAAAATACGAAGTGGTAACTCCATCCCCCCAGAAATAGAGCAAGCTGGTCCATGTGATCTAGCACTCTAGGTACGGGTCAAAATGTTTGAATAGCGGGATGAACATCCATTCAGAAGCGGCGTTTGGCCTGAACAGGGTATTCCACGGTTTCAACTATTGATTCCCGTTCTTGATGAAAATGAGGTCTTGAAGCACCGGTTATGGCGTTTCGGTACCACTCCAGAAACATCTGTGGCGTCCCAACACTCACGTTGCCCGATCTCCCGGTGGGTACACTGGCTGGAGGTGGCGGCAGGGACGCCTGCAGTGCGCTTAGCGAAGTTGGTATATGAATAGGTTGGGGTTTGTGGTGATAGTAACTCTCGTTATATAGGTGGGTTTAAATAATTAAAAAAACTTACAACTATTGTTGTCATGGTTATTGTGATGATCACGTTTATATATATATATATATGTATATATATATATATATTCGCATTGTCATTGTACAAATATTACATAATTTCATTAGATTCATCCTTGTGTATTGAAATGATCACAATAAAATTGGAGAACAACAGAAAAAAAAAGTTCATGGTAGCTACTAACGGACCATCATTACTAGAGCATTTCATGACCACGATGATTATCCTGACCTAAAAATGAAATGGTGACTATATACTAGCAACATTATTGACAACATTATCGACATGATTCATGAGAGTTGTTCATTAGCATTATGAATCCCATCCCCTAATATCAAACACTCCCATTGTAGCGTCCCAAATATGTGATTTCATCACCTACGAAACCACGGTTTCTGGCGTTTAGTATATTTGTGGGATAGGATTATCACCAAGGATTAGTTAATGATGCGTATTAGCAATTATATCTCTGATCCCATTATATCTGTGGTATATCCCATTAACTCACCATGTTCACTGGCTGTGTCATCCCTGTGAAGTTCATAGTTAGCTGTCAGTTGCTGCCAGTAACTCCAATGCCAATATGCCTTCATTTCTGGATGTTTCTGGTATACATAAAAACCTGATCTAGCTATATCTAGCTATACTAATCCGATACGAATCATGGGCTCCAAGAAAAATCAACAAAAACGACGGGTGTCTCGGCGCACAGAAAACAGAAACCTGTCCTGGGAGGGACGTGTCTCCGAGATCTTGCTGGGCACCTCTAGCCTGGCATAAAAATGTCGCTTTTGACACGTCCCAACAAAATGGCATCTGTGCACATGGTCACCCTCAAGTAGATAGAATATGTGACCAATGATATTCTTTAAGGTGACATGATATGTCTCTACTTTGGAAATTAAAAAAAATAAGACATCGGAATATGTTCGAAAAAACCATATTCTTTCTTCAGGATGATTAAATGCTTATCTGCATGTGTGTGTGAATGTAGGTATATGAAAGCCACAAAGATTTTGGGGGATATAATTTAATGGCCGCAATTTGGGGATGGAAATATTGGAAAAGAGGTTCTGAGAAATTCTTGATTGATGTGCTTGGAGTGAGGTGATGATGGCTGCATCGGACTTGGGCTGAAAAATTGGCCAAAATGTCAGATGCTAGTGGGGTGTACTCAGATTTATATTGGGACTAGAATGCTATATAACGCGGTCATGCTGGAGTGAATAGTGGGGTTATAGGGTTACAGTGAGGTCATAGTGGTGGTATACTGGCTACGTCAAATTGTCGAATGGGGCTATCACATGACATGAGGCCTAGGCCCATAGCTTGCCATCTGCGTGGGAGCTGGTGCTTTCTTTTTTTGCGGCCAATTTTTGGCTTCCAAATCTTCTAATTTTCGCAATAATTGATGGCAAATCAATGAATGGCTCAGTGTTGCATAATGTATCACGTACCCTCTGGTTATTTAACATAGCCATGGAAAATGGCCCATTTATAGATGGTTTACCCATTATAAATGGTGATTTTCCATGGCTATGTTAAATAACCAGAGGGTATGTTTCTGTGAGTAATCAATGGCTCACGTTTCTTAATGATCGATGGGCTCCTCGAAAGATCGATTGGTTGAAACCTGTGAAAGGGATTGCTAACCTAACCCTCTGGTTTTAAAGAACGATTTTGCTAATGGGAAAATCACCATGAATGGGTAAATCAACGAATTTCGACTGGGCAATTTTCAAGAGCTATGTGAAATTACCGGAGGGTATCCATGACTATCTCTAGTTTGTAGAACTTGCAAATCGAATCAGCTGCAGTCTTTGTCAGTGTTTGAGTCCAAAACAATCTGAAGTGGCTTTACATTCTTTCCCTGCATTGGTTCTAGGGGTGCGGGAAAAGTGAAAAATGAACCCCCAGAATCTGGGTGAATAACATCCTTGGGTTCCCTGAAGAACGGTTTGCTGCCAAAAGATATTTTTAGATGAAACCGTTTTTTAAAATCCCCATTTTAAGGGATTGATTCCTGCTGCCAAAAGGGCCCCTTTAGACCCTTCAGCCCAACCAACCCCATCCAAAACAAAATCAATCCCTTTTCAAAACGGTAGGCCGTTAGGCAACTCAATTCGTAGCTCCTTGCCCCATGCAAAACAGTGAACATGAGATTGTTCAAAAATCGGGTTAACTTAAGTGGTATTCCCATGGCATGGATCGCCCCTAACTTTTCTGAAAAACTCGTATGGATACAACATGATACAACCATCTGGATGAATTGTAATATGTCACCAATCCCAACCATCCAAACAAACAGTCGCAACCTCGAGCTCCAGGGAGCTGCCTGAGATGGCCACAGGTGATATATACGCGGTAATTGCTATACAAATGGGATATAAATTATAAATGGAATGTAATTGGGACATAATGGATATATATATATATATAATATCATATATAAATGATATATATATGTATGTATGTACGTACGTACGTACGTATGTATATGTATATGTATATGTATATGTATATGTATATGTATATGTATATGTATATGTATATGTGTATGTATATGTATATGTGTATGTATATGTATGTATGTATGTATGTATGTATGTATGTATGTATGTATGTATGTATGTATGTATGTATGTATGTATGTATCATTATATATCAGATATTGTATATTATAAATATGTCATTATATATATATGCTCCAGTTATCTAACATTTTGCAATCTGGAAGCTATGGCCCATTTAGTTTGAAGATTTGCCTGTTCAAAATGGATGGCTTTTTTCCGAAGGGTAAGCATATTTTGAGCATATTTTAAGGTGCGAACATTTATGTTTGATCACTTTGATGGTCAATCAACCATGTCTAGTATAACACAGTATTTTGCCATGCCAAAATACTAAATGCGAACTATTTGAGCGATTCCCACATGATGGTTCTACTGACCCCCAGGATTCCTGATGAGTTTAACCAACCAACCAGTCGAGAAGCTATTTTCCTGGGTTTCTCCAAGAATTGCAAGAGTTTGTACTTTTTTGGGGTGGTTGTTGCTACTCTCGTTGTTGTTGCCGTCATTATCATCTTTGGGAATAAAAGTACTTTCACCGGGAGATGACTGACATGTTTTAGACTCTCCAGTGGAGTGGATTTGTTCGAGAGCTTTCGATTGGGTGACAATTGGATGGATACTTATCCTATATCAGGTGGTATAAAAGTATATAAAAGTTATAGAGCTCTATGGGGCTCTACTTGAGTTTATTAGCTGAAGGTACCATTCCCAACCAGAAATCGATCTCGTTGAGGTCCCCCAAGAACTGATACAGCGAATTGATTGATGACCGATGACAATTGTTCAATACTGTTTTTTTTGAAAATCAAAATTAGAAAAACTTGAAGATTCTTGGGATGATTCCCTCAATGTCCCACTGAATAATTCCTTTTCGTAACTTTCTACCGACCCGAAGAGCTAAAGAGGTCTGTGCCTCCCCTCCGCAGCACTTCAATGGTGTCCATGTGTAAAGATCAACTGGCAATGGGTCAAAATGGCATATATGATGTATACTGTATAGATCATATATATATATAGGTTTAACATTGTTTAATCATAGTTGCTGGTGTTGTTGAGGATCATGAACAACCGTTGCCTATGTTGGTGGACTTGGCGTCTGAGGCTACCCCTAGATGGCCAGAACTGGGGGTATACCCAGCTCTCGCACCTCCAGGTTCAGTGATGGCACATGGCCATGACCAACGTGACCAAGGCTTCCAAGGCTTCCGGTTGCTGGGGGAACCTCTGGCAGTGAAGCCTGACAGCATCAGGGATTCAACCCAAGTTGGTGATGTTTGAAGTGGTGCTGAGTTGAAAGGTCCGGGAAACATGGGAAACACTCAGATGACCCCTACAAATCGATGCTTTGTCCAGTAGAAATTGGATCCTTCAGACTTCAGACATCTGCGCAGATCATTTTGATCCTCAAACCAGTTGGCTGCAAATGTTGTTGCATCAGGGACGGGAACAAACGAGAAGCTATTGACGCAAATATCAAGTTTTATGATATGTGCGCACAGGACTTGAGACTTTTTCTGCTTTGATAAACCCAACCTTTGGCCACGCATCCCGCCAAAACAAGTTCAGCCATATTGGGATGTCGGTGACATCGATGACGTACCTATGATTTACCTGTATATAAGTATATATGCAATATCTGTAGCACATTGTATCACTAGTTTTGGTGGCTTAAACAAAAGACTCTTGGTGGTCAATATACCGGATACATGTGTGTGGTGTGTGTCTCTGTTGAATTATCATATCATATCATGTCATGTCATGTCATGTCATGTCATGTCATGTCATGTCATGTCATGTCTTGTCTTGTCATAGTATATTACATTGTATCATATGTCATATTACATTATATTATATTCCTATAACCTTTTCGGCCATTCAAAATCTCTGCTGTCCAACTTCCAGGCTCCTGCACTGGCTGGGAGACCATGGTACTGGTCGTCGGCTCTGAAGGCCAGCTGCCTTGCACGAAATGTCAACAAGATGTGAAGTTTTCCATAAACGGTGATACCCCAAAATGGTTGATTTGGGGGTACCCCCAGATTAGGAAACCTCCCAATGTTCTTATTTGGGGATTATGGATGGGTTTATGGAGGAATTTATGGGCTTTTATGGTTTTGTTTGCTTTTATCGGTGGCTTATAGGGATTTAACGGTGGTTCAAGCAGGCTTTCAAGCATTTATATACCAGTTTTTGTTCAATGATGTCAAGTGAAGATTAAAAAAATATGCTGTGGCTGTTCACTTCGGAAAATACAACGATGAAATTCCACCACATTCTCATTGGCTAAACTTATTGGTTCAAGCCAGCGGAAAAATAGATTGCATCCCGACTCCAAAACACTGAACCACCAACCAGCACTGGTCCCCCAGCGGGCTTTAAACTACAGCTGGAAGAGCCATGGGTGTTCGTCGAAAATATGGTGGATACCGGCAATTTATGTAAATTTAAAATGGTCAACCATGGGATTTGGGGTTATCCTATTGTCTACCAAGACCATGAGTCAAAAACTCATCGAACGTCGGAAAAAACCGCCCGTAAACGAAGGTGACGTGGCTCACTTCTGAGTTGTTGTTAGCCGTTTACGCTCCATTGTCATCAAACATGGCTGGAAAATGCGATTTATGGTTTTCCCAGGAGCCTCCGTTCATAGGGATTTTTTCGGTAGCCATTCATTGGATTGGTTTTCACGGGACAAGCTTAACCAGAAACCATGATTTTACCATGAAATATAGAGGTGTCCGGTGAAAAGTTTCCTGTAAACCAATCCAGTGAGACATATAGATTGCCAAAGGCTAAGCACCCAAAAAACATGGGGATTTCCACTGGCGCACCTCCAAGCTTCTCCAGGCTTGGAGCCTGGCAAAGATCAGCAAATGTGAGGCGATGCGCAGGATATGCTAATGTACATGTGCATATATAATACATATTATATATATATATATATATGTAGTATTTAATATAATATAATATTATATTATATTAATATAATATAATATAATATAATATAGTATAATATAGTATAAACTAATGTAATATATTTAATATAATATCGTATCATATAATATAATATAACGTAAAAAAATAATAAAATATAAGTTAAGATATCATAAAATAATATATATATATACATATGTATATATATATGTATATATATATTGTGTGTGTACATATATAAAACATGTGGATATGCTCAAGCAAATCAGCTAGGTGGCCGGAAACAGGAAGCCCCAGTGGAAGCCCATCCCAGTTCCCCATGGGAAATCCATGATCAATGGAGGTTGGAGTTTGAATGAGGAAATCTGCTATAAATCGAGAATTTTCCACTGCCATGTTTCACTGCCGGACGGTATGAGGGTCAAAACCCCACGGTTGTTCAACTCAAACCTTTCATCAGGGCTTCTCTATTCCGAGCGGCAGCCATAGTTTCCGATAGCTACCAACAAGACAATGTGGTAAAGCTGAAACCAAAACAATGCCTATTGCAAGACGATTTTTTCTAGATTGATTATTGAACCCTATTCTTTTTGGACAGTTCATTGTGTTTTGAGAATTAAAACCCACATCCCAAGAATTTCTCCTAGAACAATCAACCCTATTTGAGATGGTCCAACTAAGAAGAGTAACCATAATATAACTTAACAGTATCTACTTCATATATCTTAACATAAATATCTTCTCCCCATCATAAAACCAATTCTTAAAAGCCCAAGGTGAAGCCTGCCAGGCAGATTGTGCTCCGAATGGGCCTGGTGCAGGGAAACGACGCAAAAAACGTCACCAGGAAAGGATCATTGAAATAAGGTGGTCTTATGGTGGCTTCCTACAAGTAGTGTATCTGTATGGGGTTTACATGGGATTAGTTGTTTTTTATCCAACCAAATGGGTACAGTGACAGTACATCACCTGCAAAACTCTAATTGAAGCATATTCAGTAATTAGATTGATGAACAATTATATTCCACCAGGTTTCCTGGGGTCATGTTTATGATGGGCAGAGAAAGAGATTCAGCAAGAAACCTAGGAACAACGGAGACATCAAACATCGGCATATGCGTATGGCGGCCATAGCTGGGCGGCAAGTTCAGGACCAAAGGAAGGGGTATTTGATGGTTACTGTAACGAAAGGATTTGGGACTCACTCTCCAATAGTCAAACATGGCGAACGAAAATCCACCATTTTTATATGTGTAATGTGTGTATATATATATATATACATACATACTCTTTATATTTATATCTACGTATGTTTATATTTATATTTATAGTTATAGTTATATCTATATATATGTATGTATGTATGATTTTGTTTTAAGACCTCCGTTTATAGGGAACTCTCATTGCCGTGTTTGATTCCTCGAGGGTACCTCTTTGGACAAACCCAAATCATCCTCGTCAGCCGTCCAAGCAACCCGCACCAGCACAGGCCCCGTGAAATCCGTTGAGACGTCGACCTGGTCTCGAACTGCTGGAGGTCTCAATTTGCGGAACTGAAGTCTCCCCTCTTGTAATGAACTGGACAATGGCCGCGTTTAACGGATAAATCATCTACAGATTGGTGATTTTCCATGGTTATGTTGAATTATGAAAGGGTAACCTGAAAGCCAAAAAACTCCAAGGTGACGAATGAAAGTGTTGGACATCGCAACCTACTGAGGTATTCTTGTGACCAGTGACCAGGAAAAAATTGGCACTTAAGATACCTACCAAAGAGGGGATGTACAAGAAAGGCATTTGATGACTGGCGCCACATTTCAATGTCAGGTTGAAGAGTGAAGTCATCATCAAGACCATTTCTTGGGCCGTTATCATTGCGGAAAGATATCAAGTCGACTTTTCTCGCTATGATGTGAGTATGTGAATGTGGGCCGCCTTCTTGCAACAGCTAGTCAGGCAGTGACAATATGGGCAAGCGAAAAGTCATGCCACTCTGTCATGTTGGTCCAGGTCAAAGATGCGTAAAAAATACTGAGAATATCAAGAATTACATATTCTGTCTTGTGGAATGGACAAAGTAAAACTTTGACACGGGGCAGTTCGTAATCCGTCAACTTTGGAGCTCAGCCACTGGCAATATGACCTATACCTCCATTGTGTTTCGAGTATAGCACCATCATGATCAAAGAAAGTTACGTTCAGAATGTCCATGGTCAGCTTTTGGCAGGAGGAAACAATAGATCACAGCAACCCTCTGGGAGCGTAGCATCTGTATGCGATGCGAAATAATCGAAATAAGCGAATCACGATGTTTTCGCAGGTAGGGTGGCTGCAGGCGTCGCCAAGGAATTCGATGGTGAATCCTTGCTATGCGGGATTGCCATCTCTGAGGCTGCGCACACAAAAGGATTAGTGTTTGCACCTGCTTTGCAAAATTGTAAGTGGAAGTTGCCAGACGCAGTGAGACAGCTGCTAGAAGCATAGTTTTTGTGGGCATGGTGTGAGTACAGTGCTATGCGGGATTGCATTGGACTGGCTGCGCGAAGAGAAGAATTGGTTTACAGAAGCTACAGAACAGGTAGCACAGAGAAGAAATAGGTAAGAAAGAGAGGTAGGTCAGAGCAGAAGCGAGTCAGAGAAGAAAGAGGCAGTTCAGAGAAGAAGTAGCTGGGAGAAAAGGTACCTCAGCGGTAGTTTCCCCTGATAGGCCCAGAAGAAGCTATCCCAATTATATTCCCAATTTTGTGGGTGCTTGGCAACCCAGGCAGAAAATCTCGGGTCAAGGTGAAAAGCATGTTTAATGCTGTCAGATTTGACATCTGGGGATGGGTCAAAACCTATTACTGCCATATTTTGGGGAATAAACAGGCATAAACCATCTATTTAGGGTCCCCAGGGTACCAGGGTTTTGACTCATAGCCATTTTACTGCTGAATTCCCCAGGTCTCTTGACGGATTCATAGCCCTGGTGTCGGTGGCTGCAACTCCCACCTTCGTGCACTTTGCCTCCTCCAAGCCTCACCAGGCATGCAGAAAAAAAAGTGGACCAAATGGGTAGGTCATTGTCATAACGATGTACTCGGGCCGTATGTGTATATATTTTATTTTATTTTCCATTTATCTATTTATTCGTTTATTTTGTTTATTTGTTTCATTTACTTACTTACTTAACCATTTTGAATTTATGTATTCATGTGTTTGTTTGTTTTACTTATTTGTTTATTTAGTTAGTTAACTAGTTAGTTCACTATTTGTTTATTTAGTTTGTTTATTTAGTTTGTTGTTCATTCATGCATTGATACATATATATATATGTGTGTGTGTGTTTATGTATTGATTGTTTGATTGATTGATTGCTTGATTGGTTGATTGGTTGATTGATTGGTTGAGTGATTCAGTGATTGAATGATTGAGTGAATGAGCGAGTGATTGGCCGATTGATTGATTGGTTGATTGAATGAATGGTTGATTGCTTGATTGATTGACTGAATTAGTGTTTTTGCTGCTACTACGTATACTAGCACCACGTTTGATGAATCCAAATAGTGCGTGTGATGCCAATATGAATGTTGATCATCAAGGGGGGTGCGACTGTTTCGAATGGGTCTTTCATCGTGATTACAACCAACGTAAGTTCGGACATCATGTGGCCCAAAAAATATTCCAAGTCAGTTTTTGTCAAACCCACCCAAAAATGGACATGCGGTACTGTATATATATATAATGACATGGGAGCATTTCATCTATTGGTGTGATTACTTATTTACCTTTGTTTCGGCCTGCACCGGGGCGGAAGTTTTGAAAATAGGAGATAACTGCAAGAAATCAATGGCCTATAGGAAAGTTTTCGCAATGCAGAAGCAATGAATTGTTGAAGTTGTGAGATGCACCAACGCATGAGCAAATGGTCGCTGATACACCATGAAAGAAACCATGCACAACTGACCGAATGAACCAATAAATCCATGAATCAATGAATGTTTGAATTAATGAGCCGATGAGTCAATGAATCAATGCAGTGAATCAATGCATGAATGAATCGATGATTCAGTGAATCAATGAATTAGAAGTAGTGAGTCGTTGAATCAAAGAACCAGTGAATCACGGAATCACTGAAGTCAATGAACCGATGAATCGTTGAATCGATGATTCAATAAATCCATGGATGAGTAATTTAGTGAGTCGATGAGTCAATGAAAAGGTGAGCTAGTAAGTAGATGAATCAAAGACCCTATAAACCAATGAATTCAATTAACCGATGCATCAATGAATCGATGATGCAATAAACCGATGATTCAGTGATTCATTGAACCAATGAACCAATTAATCAATGAATGGGGGAATTAGTGAGTCGATGAGTCAATCAATCAGTGAATCAATGAATGGGTGAATGAGTGAGTTGATGAATCAGTGAGTCAGTGAAATCAATGAATGGGTGCATTAGCGAATCGGTGAATCAGTGAGTCAGTGAACCAATGAAGCAGTAAATGAATGAACGAACGAACGAACGAACGAATGAATGAATGAATGAGTGAGCTATTTCTTTGTTGAAGTACTTCTTCACTGAGCGACCTCTTCGCTGAGGTGCCTCTTCTCTCTGAGCAGCCCCTGACTTCTCTGGTGAGCTGCCGCCGCCCAGCTAGCTCTTCTGCAGTGTCTGCACCTCAATTCTTCGCTTCCCACAAACTGTTGCAATGCGTTTAGCAACCTCCAGCTGCAATCCCGCATAGACTAAGAATAGCACCATGGTCAAGAACTACCCTTTGCGCAGCCGTTGCGAGTCCTTTAGCAACCTCCAGCTGCAATCCGCTTGCCAGGAGCGTCGCAGCATCACTGAGTGCTTTGCTGCGCGCAGCCGTGCCACTGCGTTTTGTCACAGCCGGCTGCAAACCTGCAAAGCAGGAGCGCCGCACCAGATCGACCAACATTCGCGCAGCGTCAACGCTGCTCCGAACACGGTGGTTTTTGGCGATTTTTTGTGAAATCAACTCTCGGTACAGTCCAGTGTGCGTTTTGCCGACCTGATCTTCCAAAAGCGCGCCGTGGGCGTCAGTATTTTAACGTTTTGAAGCACAAATCGAACTCTCGCCACAGTCCTGTGCACTGACTTTCCCAGATGCAGGGGCACAACCGCGGAAACAGAGACCCTACTTCGGCGACCCCAAAATCCACATTACCCAGAAAAACACAGGGTTTCACGCCCGAGAGTGTTTTCACCCGTGAATTCACACACTTCGCAACTGTTGCACTTCCCAGCTACTTGATGATGGGTGGTTGACATGATGATGTGGTTGACATGATGGTGTGAATGCTAACCATGGCCATCGTCCGTAACTTGAAAGTTTCTAACTAAACTTCCGTTGATAATTATATAGAAATCCATATACACATATGTCTGCTATTTTGCAAGTTACATCCAAGTTTCCCACAATCGGATGAAAAAGAAACATAATGTTTTTCCTGTACATCATTAGGTTCCCTAATGCTCCCAAGGCAATTTTGTCCTCGATGTGTTGCTATACCCATCTTCATGATCCTCCCATCAGATTCGATGATTGTGTTCGATTGTTTTTGCACAATCCCATCATGTGAGCTTGTTGTTTTCCATTGTTCATCAAGTTCCTCCAGCCTGTAATCTGAGATCCAAAAGTTTTCGTTGTTTCATTTGATTTTGTCATGAACATTTGATGGTAGATGATGGTAGATGGTTAATTTTGCTTCAAGCCAATAGTTTCAGCCATCCTTTTTAAGTTTCCCCAGCTGAGTCACCCAATTTTCCGGTCCTCGTTTGATGCCCTGGAAATTGCCGAGAAAATGACGAGCTCTGGCTCGAACCTTCTTCATCCTCCTTCATTTTTTATATGTGTTCGTTGTTTTGCATGGATGTGTTCATTTGTTTCTGTTGTTCATTGGGTAGTTTGCATTCTTGTGTGTAATTCCGGTGTTCATTTCTGTTCTCATTTTTGCTTAGTTTTGCTGATGTATTATTATGTTCACGTTTACTATGTTCTATTATTCGTTCATGATCAAAATTGCATTTGGCAACTGCAAGAACCAGTTTTCACTCAAACCCTGTTGAGTCTTGTCGTTTCATTTTTTGTTGTGCTATGTTTCTTCTTTTTTCCTATAAAAGTGTGTTTGGAACTTGTAAACAAAATGAGCTCTCCCTCAAACCCTTGTCATTTTTGTTCATCTGATTTTCATGTTTGTTTCATTCGTTTTTCGAAGTTGTTCCGTGTGCGTTTAATGTTTTCTTGCATTTTATGCTGTGATTATTATGTTTCCTCCAAAGAAATGCATTTGGAAATTGCTAAAAAAAAATGAGCTCTCGAATCGTTTCGTGTTTTGGAAATTGCAAACATGAGCTCCCGCTTGAAGAGTTTCATTTTGTTCATGGTGTTCTTGTTTGTCGTTTTTGTGTTCATTTCTATGTTCATGCGTGGTTAATTCTTTCTTGTCTGGATGTTGCCATTTTCATTTTTTGCATTGTTGGTTGATCATTACTTTTCACCTGGTTTTTGCCATAATCTTTTCTTTTCTTGTTCATCCAGGTTCTTCCATTGTCATGTGTGTTCATTCTGTTTCCCCTACCTTTTGCAAATTTCATCTTTTTGCATTTGCGTGTTTTGCTTGTGCTGCAATCGTATATTTACCTGTATTTAGTTGTGTCTAACGGTTGCACAAGTGTACTGATGAACATGTCTTACAGAATTGTGTAGTTGTGTACTGGTTTTCGTCCTACTTTAGTTGTTGCTGTATTTTGCTGTTCTATCTTTAATTTGCGTTTCATATTGTTGCAAAGATTTAAAGTGTTCAGTATTGTTCAGTGCTATCTTGTTTGTGTATGTGTGTGTGTGTCTTGTGTCAATTTTCGGGATAAATGTATACACGTGTTGTCACAATCAAGGGTTTATGATCACTTTGGGTCCTTCTCAATGATGTTGGAGAAACCACCGCCCATACCCAAGGAGACCCGGGATAAAAACAAACATTAAAAATACAAACATGAAAATGCTCAGGCATGAAATGAGAATGATATCTAGCCAAAAACATACGCAAAATCGGAAATGAAAAACCATAAAGTAAAGTTCGAAAACTACCATCTGGTTATTTAACATAGCCATGGAAAGATCCACCCATTTTTAAGTTCGGTAAACCATCTATTTCTATGGGTCATTTCCCATGGCAATTCCGGCTTGAGATTAAGCCAAGCACCTTGGCAGCGGTGCGGGGGAAGTGTCCATCTCCTGGGGATGTCGTGGACAGGACCCGAAAAAAAACACGAAAAAACGGGGTTTTTTTTGAGCCACTCGCCTCCAGTAAACATAGAAAAAACGATTGAAAATGGGTAAATAACCCCAGTTTATACACATTGAGCCATTATATATATATAAAAGTGTATCTATACTTTTTTTCAATGGGTAAACATAGAAAAAATTAACGAAAATGGCCCATTGATAGATGATTTACCTATGGAGATAGGTATTTCCCCAGCTATGTTGGTTTACCAGAGGGTAATTAGGGTGAACCAGCATGTGGTAGGGGGTTCTCTTCAGGGTTCCAAGTAGGGGGCACGTGTTTTTCGAACGGCAATGAATTTTGGGGGCAGCCCATCCCCCTCTTTATTGACAAACGATGACAAACCCGTATATTGCTGGTCACTTATCCAAAACTTATCCCACTAATGTCGCATGAATATCTTAATTACTAATGCCGCATGAATATCCCATTAAATCCCTATCTATTGATGCTTAGATCATCATTTTGAGACACACCCAAGTCACATAAAACTGCCGAATCTTTTTCCCCTGGTGCCGCAGGTTGTGGCGGGTCCAGGCCAACTCGACGCGCGCCCCTAAAGAGCGACGAATCTACGGCTAAGAAACGACAGGCAAAAGCTGAGAAACTGAAAAGCCATACATATGCCATATGTATATACGTTATGATATAGATATTTATTCATAGATCTATTTATACTGTAGCATAGCGGCAAGGATCTATTTTAAATATTTTAAAAACATATGGTGTCATATATGTATGTGTATATATATACATATGTGTGTGTGTGCAACAAGCCTGGATGGAACTCTTGAAATGAGCCTAGTGAGCCTTCAAGCCTATATGACTATATGTGCCAATGGTGTTTGGTCTATGGTCATCTATCCCAAATTCATGGGATTGATAACCATACCCCAACGTGCGCAATTCACCCATGTCTTGGCCATGGAACATGGCGCTGTCCAAAAAGGGTATGGTGCCCAAAATAATGCCGTTCCAATGAGAATCATGATGATAATCCCTTGGAATTGGGGGGTACCCTGTTTTTTTTGGACAGCTCCACATAAAACCAACCCTGCAATAACCTGCATTTTCTTGGCACTGCTGAGGCATTTGCTATGAAAGTTGGGGAGACATTGCCCAGTGCAGCTCGAATGGGTTGACTGTCACAAGCGGATAGTATCGGCAATGGGTAGATCGACTTGAGTCCAAAAGATATCCAAAAAGTGCTTTACCGTGAAACAAGTTGATAGACAACAAGATGACAATTTCACACAAAAAGCCTGATGATTCCAAAAGAGGTGATATAAATTCCAAAAGAGATGATATATGCCATATACTCCACGTAAATTGCTGAAAAAAAAAACATGTTTTGAAGTTTTGCCCCCTGTTCTCGATGGCTTCAGTGCATGTCCAGCGTGCTATCCAGGTTGGGTCCAACTTGGGCACCCCAGTCAAATCAACATCTGCTCCTGGTTGGTATAGTAAGCCCACTAGTCAATGATATCTATGTATATATGTATATATGTATATACGTATATATATATATATATACATATACATATACATATATATATTGTGTGTGTACATGTGCATGTATATGTATATTATATATATATATATGTACATATGTATATGTATGGACATATGTACATATTTGTCTGAATTTCTAACAGTGTATAGACCCTTCAAATACCGAAATGGGGTCTGGATTCAGATTGAGTTTACCCGATTATTATGAAGCTTGTGCCTAAGACTTGGGTTGGCAGAGTTTGACCCCATTGTTAAGCCATACCCATATCACGGTTTCCGTAACAAAAAAATGTGGTATGGCAACCGGCAAAAAATCGGCCCTATTTAAAAAAAAAAAAAAAACTTTAACCAGCACAATAATCGCCAAATAGCTTTGTAGCCAGCTTACATCAACTTATTATAATACCCCATTAGATCATATGACTTATGTATTATGATCTTTGTGCGTTCCAGCTTCTCAAGTGGTTTAAAACTCCCATGTAGATCATATAGCTTATGTGTGTGTGTATACATGTTGTTATTATTATTATTGTGATGATCATCACTATTATTGTCATTGTTAGTATAATTTATCACCATTGGTATTGCTATTGGTACTGGTCTGTAAATGTATATATATATATATACACATTACATTTTATATTATATATTATATATATTAATATAATATATATATATATCTTATATTATATATTATATATTATATATTATATATTATATGTTATATAATATATATTATATATTATATATTATATATTATATTATATATTATATATTCTATATTATATATTATATATTGTATATTATATATCATATATTATGTATCATATATCATATATTATATATTATATAGCATATATTATTTGTTATATATATATATATTATATTATATGTTATAT
>Ga0126342_10005772_pt1 | contig 21738 bp, 20 predicted proteins | sample Cyp1metagenome_FD_92528 | JGI IMG/M metagenome (GOLD analysis project Ga0126342, IMG submission 92528) | Coral microbial communities from Lord Howe Island, Old Settlement Bay, Australia - Cyphastrea 1 metagenome | ecosystem: Host-associated > Invertebrates > Cnidaria > Coral ... | reverse complement strand
GTGGTCGTGGTGGTCGTGGTGGTCGTGGTGGTCGTGGTGGTTTCAACCAATTTGCTGATAGTGGTGCTGGTAGCAGCAGCCGTGGCACTGGAGCTGCTGGAGCTGCTGCTGCTGGAAGGGAGGCTGGAAGCTGAAGCGGGGCTGCCCGAAGTGGTCACCACTTCCTGGGCGGAAGCGGAGGGTGAAATTCAAAGAGCAGGAAAACCACCGCGTATTGGAAAACGAAGATACATTTGATATCCAACCTGCTTCATAGTCTGAAATAGATTAAAACTCATGTGCAAAAGCTCTTCAAAGCGTCCGATTCCCGTACCGCTAGCGCTTCCGGCACGCTGTTGTTGGCACAAAGCTTCCAGCCCTTTCCAGTGACATCTTCATCGGAGATCCAATAGATGGAGCCGTTGAGAATGAGCCCGGCATCTGGCTGATAGGCACCACTGAAGTCTCGGTTGTTGATTTTCAGGTAGTCGAACCAATACTCAACATCCCAAGATACCTGAAGCTAGCTGAGCTTCGCCAACTGTCATCTTCATCCATTCGGGGATGGACAAGAAAGGGCACAATATATATATATAAAACATCATAAAACTGGAACATTCATGGTCATCTGGATGTTTCCTAAAAAACAACATCGGGCAGCCCAAGACCATTGGCTTCACCAACAGTTAGAGTTTCGCATATTGGAATGACTATAATGACTTTGGGCTCCCCCATTTCAGACTCAACCAGATACAGTTTTCAGAGGCTGAGCCAACGAGTTGTTCACCAGAATGACGCAGCCCTCATCCGTGCTGTAGTTCTCCTTGGCTACGGCAATCATTGCTGACACCAGCAGCCAGGTGGGTTGAAGAAAGACTATCTTTTACTAACGTTGTGGGTTGAGTACAATTAATATGAGTACAATCACATCTCTTAACCTGAACGCATCGAAATATTCGGTGTACACTTTATATCACTATACATACATGATACATGTATATTTCATTGTGCGAAGTAGTGTTGGATACCACCTGTTGGTAGGTTTTGGTTGGTGACAACACCGAGATAAATGTCCAGGGATCAAACAACACTGGTGCCCAAATTATCAGATTGGTGAACATCTTGAAACTCTACAGGATACTTTCAACGCATTCATTCGAAGATACTTATATATTTCTGAATTTCTCATTGTCTTGTGGGCATATACCGATCCATCTACAAATCATGGTGAAGCCAAGCCTCTGGATAGTTTGGACTCATGATGCAATTCCCTTCAACGATGCACGAACCTCGCAGCACTTGCCACATTCCTGAGAACGGGGGAGGACTGCTTGGTGGTTGAGCAAGCCATCCACATTCAAATTCAGGCCACATGTTGTCGGTTTCGTCAATCCAAAAAAAGGGAGAGCATACGATATGTAATAAATAAATTGTAAAAATCTAATTACGACATTGTATTATTTGCCAGCAATCAGGAACTGATATGATGGAAGTTAAAACACACCCAATTTTCAGCACGCCCATGCAAATTTGAACCTGCAAATTCCGGCGCTGTCTAGCATCATGTCAGTTTGATAGGGCTCTTACCGATGTCCTGAGAATCAAATGTGCAAAACAAGTGATGTAAGTAAGGATTTGGTCATGTCCTGCAGTTCCGCATGAAGTGCACTTGCGTGTATGGAATTATCATGAATTATCTCGCTTAATTAGAGACAGCTTCGTACAAGTACCCCCAATCCCTTTCAGCCACGTTTTTTTAACCAAAAAAAACGTGAGCTTCGTAGCCGAATCTTTCTGACCATGCTGCTAAGACTCGTGGTTCAATGTGATGATCGAGCAAAAAAAAACATCCAACGTGTTTGCAGCTTTCCATACTCATCATCAATCTTAGACGCCCAAAGTTGACTTCAAACCTAGGTCTGACATATTCCTCCATACACCTAGAAAATTCAGTTCACCTCCCATTCACCAGTTGATTTCCTATCGAAATGCCCGCAAATCATGCCAAAAAAAATGTTTTCCCCAAATTGTCACAGTCGAATTCCATGTTTGATGATTAACTCCAAGTATTTTCGCGGTTACATTCCAATTTTATAGACTATCTTCTCAACAAAAAGCCCCCAGAAACCGCCTGGGCGATAGACCCCATTCCAACACCAGCGGATTTCTCCGCTCAAGGTCGACCCGTGGTGCAACAAGTGACCGTTGATGTGACTCACCTGTCCACCTCCGCAGGTGCAACAGGCAGCTTGCGCTGAATAGCCAGCGTTCCAAAGGTCTTCCAGGCCCTAGGGGGTGGAAAATCTTCGGAAACCAGGGTGGAAACTCAGCATCTTCAGTGGAAACCATGAATGCTTGGGTCAATGACAATACTGTGTATAGATGTGAATAGAATAAATCCTGCACCGGTAAATGATAGTAAATGACATTAGCATCTGGGTAAATGATAATATTGCCAAAACATGTTTCCAGTGTGGTGGTTGTTTAATCCCTTATGATCCTAACTTGACATTGCTGTGAATAGAATAAATCCGATTCACCGGTTAAGGTAACTCTTGGGAACTATGACGCATTATGAATCACAGCAAATATTGGGATTATGTTGGAAACTAATCAATGGTATAATACCATATGGGATAAATCACATTTTTTAGGGAAGACGAAGTGGCTAGAACGAAACTTAAATTTCTGATGAAAATACAACATGATAATATAATATGGAAATAAACACCAGCATATATCTGGGCAATCCACAATATGTTGGGAAGACAAACCAATGGTATAGGTTCAGGTAACCATATGTTTAGCCAATCCATGGTATTTTAAATTTTACAGTAGGTATTAAGTATGTTTGTTTTGTATTGTGGGTGATATTATAAAAACAACGTCACTAACCTGGGAATATATCACTAAGATTGTGTTTTATGTATCTGGCTTTTAAATCGTATAAATGGGAAATATATAGGGAACATAATGAACATGTATATATATAATTATATATATATGACCAACATATTAATATGGGACTGAAATGGAAGCATAGAACAAACCATCAATGGTCAATATGTATCAATAATATCCCATACGTTTTATGGTTTAAACCCAATGATTGATGGTTTAAATCTCACTAAAGAATATCATTCAGGTTCTACCATTGATGAAATCTATGGGAGCGAAACACGTGGGCACTGAGGTCTGGATTTGTTCCTCTACATTCAGGGTGCTTTGCATCCTTTAACGTACCTTAACACAACATAACCATCGTCTGCATGGGTCAAACATTGGATGCCTATAGCCTCTGGCTCTTCAGGGTAGATGATTCTTGATGTTTGTCAATGGCTAAACAGATAAACCTTGGTACATCCCACAATAAGTGGGACATCATGGCTCATACTACACTGACACTAATGATGGTATGAAGAAAACACACAATACCAGGGGTTTGTCTTAATATGGGCCTGGGCACCCCCAAACCCACTGAGTAATCTTCACTTGCCAGGCATGCTCCATTTTCAAACACACCCACATATTAGTTGTACTCACTCTGCGCTTGCAGGATCAATATCATCGTAGTGGCAGCTAGTTAGCTAGTTGTATCCCATGTAGGATTGATTCAAATCTAATGTTGCTGGTTGTATCACCATTTTCCCATGTGAAAAAAAATGTTTATCAGCAAATCACTATCCCACTGAATATCACACAGCTAACCCCATTTCAAACATGCTCATTTTTTATCACAAGGTTTGGTGCTATAATCTCTATTGAGTGATGCTCACATTCCCAAAAGGATGCCAATTTGAGTGTGTCAACTCACAACGACCAACTTCCCTCCAGATTTTCCATAACTTTCCAGTTGTTCTCTCCAGCTACAGTCATGGTTATGACAATAATTCTATACCTAAAATAAAATATAATAAAATCATTCTGCTTCATCGTGGGATTTAAGAACAAAACATATTCTGTTGTAACCATACTTATATAACTACAGTTTGTCATATAACTATGAGTCAAAACTCTGGCACCTTAGGTACCCTAGAATGGCTGGTTAATGGATGGTTATTCCCCCGAATATGATAGTAATAGGTTTTGACCCATCCCCATATGTAGATCTATCCCTGTTTGTGATCAAAATCAGCTGTCAAAAGCCTCAGCTTTGGACCAAGGCGCACTATCAGGGTCGTTCCATCCCCTACCAGGCCTTCCTTCAGAGGTACACCAACTCTTGTTGGCATACCTTGGCAGCGACTCCAAGTTGCCAAGCCATCAGGAAAATCTAAATGATGAAAGATGAATGCTATCATGATAGTCATCTAGTACCAGTATCTATAATCTATATATATACATCATCGTATGTTCAGATTTATAGGTCGTAGATGATAATATATATACGTATATACACATAATTGTCCATTGTTACCCAGTCATACAGTACATTGCACCCAGCCATCCACTATAATTGTTCCCTTTAATTGGGTGGTTAAGAACAGGATTCCCACCATGGGATTTTTCATGAACTGGGACAATGGGATATATAACCAACAATGTCATATTTGGATGGATGTATGAATTGAGCCATACCCTCCAAAAAATACCTTTTTAAATAGGAAGGTGATCATAAAACATTGGATTTTGGCGCGCTCTATATTGTCGGAGAAACCCAAATACACATTTAATGAAAACCACACCTTGGAGGACTACATCTCCTTGTTGAATGGCTAAATCCGACTAGACCGTATACAAGAATTCGGGGTCCCGATCCGTTGCTACATTAAATACTAGCCTGGTCCAAGATCATGTTGAGGATCGCCAGTCGACCCAACGTCTTGGAAGATGGTTGATTATATATCCCACGAAATGCCATTAATCTCACATAAAATGCCATTAATCTCACATAAAATGCCATTAATCTTCCATTATCTTCCATTAATATACTCCATGATTCTTGGTCTACCCCCATTGTTGCTGGTGAATTCTTGCTATGTTCCACCCGTGGCAACTGCCGACAGGTCACTCAGCAAAGGTGTATCCTTCAGAATCTGCCCAGCCAGGGATGTCACTGCAGTTTTCACCGCTCCTGAACACACAAAATGCTGTGCCATCTTGGCTCAAAGTTACGCCCAAAGGTTGTGGCCAAGTAAGAAAACATGTGAGCAGTGTTCAAATAGCCTCTGCTAAAATGCATTAAAAACTGCTTGGTTGATAGGAATTGCCATATATGATCCTCAATATATTGGATAGTATAGTCCCCTATGTAGTCAGTTTTCCCCGTGATTTTGTAACATAACTATGGAAACACACCATTTTATAGCTATAGGTAAATCATTATAAATCATCTATAACCTTCGCCATTTTCCATAGCTATGCTAAATAACCAGAGGGTAAGTCTTGTGCTTCGTTTCGTGTCTAGGATTCGATGAGTCCGGACAGACCTAAACATAGCAGTACATTGCTTACACAGTTTATGTTTAAGTTTCAACCTTGTAAACTCGAGACATTGCAGCACCAAACTCTCTCGGCATTTTTCCTCCCTTTCCGGACTGTTCTCTAGCTCTTCGTGCAACAGGAGGAACAAAATCACGGCCAAAACAAACACACCAGGGGCATATCGTGAAACCTTTGGTCCCAAATCCTCAAAGTCATTGAAAAATCATGAAAAAAGATCTGAATTGTTGCAAGATCCAGCCCAAAACACCTTCTTTCTTGCCGTTTCTCTCGAGTTGTCACCCCAACGCAGCACTAGCCCGTTGCCTTCTGGGAGATAAAGAGAGCACCTGTAGTCGGCTGTAGTTGGCTAGTCCCATGGTTTCAGGGGGCTGTTTAATATGGGGGGATGGGATAATCCTATGTTCTCCTCCAAAACAAAAAAAAACCGGCAATTTTGGTTGAGTATCCACATTTCAGTCTCCAATTCTGATGTTTCGGAGTGGCGAAAACGAAGATAACGAAGCGCGGTGCTGATCTATGCAGGTCGTCAAATCGGAACTTGCCACAAAGAAGAACTGGTTGGTGGTTTCAACCCATCTGAAAAATAATAGTCAATTGGAAGGATTATCCCATATATTATGGAAAATAAAAAATGTTTGAAACCACCAACCAGAATAAATGTGAATCCCTTTCAAGAGCTGGAATTGAATTCCTTGCAGCATACAAACACTTGGCAGTCTTGCATGGTCATCCGTAAACGAAACACACGACTTGAATGGCAGTGCAACCAGCCTGTAGGTAGAGTCCACTGAAGATAAGACACCTTGCGTCAAACAGCCAAGCAAGGAGTCTCTATAACTTTGGGCTTTAAATCCCGCGTTTCTAACACACCCAGCTGTTCTTGCTGCTAGGTATCAAAAATGCTCCTCTTTGAGCTCCTGCAGACTGTAAGAGGTGGTAGCAATCTGTTGCTCGAATAGTTTTTTGTTGAAGAGATGTGCTTCATTTTGTCAAGTCTCTGTGTGCATGTGATACCATATCATGAATATCTATAATATATTGTAGTAAAATCTACTATTCTACAATATAGTATATATATCATATCATATCATATCATAATATAAGACACCATACTAAGATACGATAAAATCATATTAAATATGATATACATAATTAATGAATCAATGCAAATGCAATGCTGCCTGCGCTTCCTTCGTAGTGTTTCCAAGGCACCACTGACATAGCTGTTGGCTCATGCCCGGCGCCATTGACGGGCGAACATGGCCAGGCTATGTGACAAGGCAAATCTGTTCAGGCTTGGAGAATGGACAGTTTGAATCCCAATGTAATATGATTCTTATTCAAAACAACCTGCAGTACGTCTATCTATCTATCTATCTATCTATATATATATATATATACATACTTTGATACTCAAATTACGTGCAGAGTTCAAGGACTTCCACTAGTACCAACTTGTGCAGTGATTGTATGTGATTGTTGCATAAGTGGCAAGGACATTTCACCTTGACCAAAATCACACTAGGGTGAGGCATGAAAGTGGCGTCTTCTTCCGTCTCTTCCCACCTAAACACACACAAGTGGAAAGTGTCAAAGTCGCACAACTATCTCCATTGAAAAAATATGCCCATCATCAATCACCATGAAACATCATTAAACCAGGTAGTAGCATCCCCTGTTGCTGCCCCAGCAAGAATGGTATCGTTCATAGCACCACTCGCCTCTTGAATCCATGTACCCAGCTGCCTTCAGCGATGGAGTTTGTGAGCTCACAGCGGTGCAACTAAAGGGGAGTTGGGGGTCAAAGATATGGGGGTTGTCCAAAACAGTCAGGGGAAAACCCCACATATTTGATGATCCGCGAGCATTTTCCATATTACAATTGGCCCATTTTCAGATCCAAAATGAGTATAGCCATGCTCATGACCATAAGTTGGAAATCCTGCCAATATCCTCTGGCAAACATCGCAGTGGACACTCAGAAATAGTCAAGAGAAATTTCTTCACATTGACTGCGTAAATATATATATATATACATATATAACATACATACATATGTCTATAGTACATATGTTGCATATACAGTACCTAGTATATAGAAAAAACAAAACTATACACTAATATGATCTAATATGGACTTAAATCCCTCCTGATTGTGGCCTTTAGGATGCTTTTTTACAGCTGTAATAAGTGGACATATTCCCAAGTTTTGGGTCCGGCTGAGTTGCCAACGGCACTTGTCATGGCTATGGCTGAGCCACTGATGCTATATCTGTGGTAGCCTTTGATGATTTCCAATGAACATATTTCGGGAACGTCTATAGAGTGCATACTGATGCCTCCTGCAAAAACAAGATAAAAACAGGTAGGAAGATACTCTGAGAAAGCACATTGGACCCATTGACTCCTTTTCTGTGTCCAGTTGGGCTGAAAGTAATCCTGGATTTGCCACTGCCGTGCTCAAATGAACCTCACAATCTACAAATTCGAAGCCGAAGGCATCAGTACCATGCTGGCCATGCGTGGATGTACAAGTTGACAACTTTGAAACTGCTGCACAAAGGCAATGTTTTGTTTGTATCTCACAAGCAAACTTATGCAAACTCCAAGAAGAAAGGTGACTTGCATCCACTGCCACAGCAGCCAGTCCATGACAAAATGCACGATTCATGGCAATAACTCATACCATGAATGTGGAAACCGGAAAAAATAGCATCAATCCATCATCTGTCCTTCTCCCCTTTACATAGCTCATGTCCAACATAAAGCGATATTTACGATTGTCCCACTGAGCTCACAATTTCGCGCGCCCGCGCTTTTAAGAACCGGAAGCCCTGCTGCGAGCAGCTTCGGCAGCCTCTTCGGCTCCTGGTAATTTGACATGTCATGTTGACATAGCCATGGAAAATGACCAATTATGGTACTCAATGATTTCATGATTGACCTATTAGACAGGGCCATGTTCATCAATTTTCCAATATTTTCCATATTTAGATCACCAAAAACCAAAGGGTACAGTTTTCACATGTTCCCCCCCTCGGGGTCTCTGGGGGTGGACGAAATATTCGGGAGTCGGGATTCGCACTCCTGATCAGTCTTCTTCAACTATCATCATTAATAATTGTCTCATTGATCATTCTTGTTCGTCCTATGTTGATCTCTTTTAGCAGCGAATTGGCCCAGGGTTACCCTCTGGTAATTTGTTACATAGCCTGTTACATAGCTATTGAAAATGGTGATTTATAGTGACATTTCCCATTAAACATGGTGATTTTCCATAGTTATGTTAGTTTACCAGAGGGTAGACATAACCTACATTTTACCGCATTTTACCGTAGCTTAGGGTGCACTTCACCATATGTTGCCACAGCCACATGAGGTCCTACGCCGTTCACCTCAATGACCTCCACACCTGGTGGGCCGCATAAATGGAAGATTAACCAACAAATACGGGGAATACAACGGGGATTGAAATGGCAGTGTGTCAAAACCAATAGTACCCCTGTAGTTCACATCAAAATAGCTAGTAAATGGATGTTCATCCCACTAAAAATGGTATTAATAGGTATTGATCCATAGCCAAATGGGTTTGAAAACTAAGAAATAAATGGTGATAGATATAATTAATGAAAAGAAACTATATAGAACTTGATTGCAAATTGTAAATCTATCACCATTATATATCCCCTACGGGCTTTAATTCGATTTAGCGGGAGAATCATAACAATTTGGCTTAACATGGTATCATGATGATATAACCAGCAACAGCAACCATAATTGGGAAGAGAATCGGTATAGTATAATCATATATAGAATGGGATAAATGGGGAATAGTAGATGGGTGAAATAGGGGGGTCCAATACGCTTTACCCTGGGAACATGGTGATATAACCAGCGAGAACGAGGTAACATTAATGGGATATCAACATAATATTGATGGAGAGATGAACAAAAATGTGATAGTCGGGATACGCAGGGAAAATTTAAGGGTACCCCACTTTCAACAAACCCAAATTGGGTTGCCATTTATACAGGTATCTACGAGATCAATAAGTTGAATTGGGTTTTTGGTTTGGGTTGTGAAGTAAGGTTATCTATCACAACTACCATTCGGTTAGCTGACTTCAGCGGGATATATATGGATATATGACATGAGTAAATCCATCAAAATCAAAAATCACCAAAAAGCAACACATCTTAGTGTATGGATATAGACTATTACCCTTTGGTTATTTAACATAGCCATGGAAAATGGCCCATTTATAGATGGTTTACGTTTACCTATTAAAAATGGTGATTTTCCATGGCTATGTTAAATAACCAGAGGGTACCTGTTGTAACTCCAGTTGTAACTGCTGGGGCCTCGGGTGTCATCATGGTATTGGCTGATGGGTGGTTTAGGGGTACTTTTTCTATCTCAATGTGTCGGAGACCCCCTATTAGCAAAAAATCATGCCAAAGCAAGGCAATGAAAGCTGAGACATTTTTGCATCTGCGCCTGACAAAAAATGAAGGGAACATTTGACCGCATTGGGCAGTATGAATCCGTACTCCTTGCAAAGTCAAAGACAAAAAAAAGGTTGGGGGATAGTCAACATAAACTTTGAAATTGGATGGAGAAGAAAAACATCCCGTTCACACATCATCCAACTTTGGGGATATGGTCTCCAAATGTCTCCAACGCTGAATGGTGATGCCCAGAGGTTCCCAGCAAAAGTGCAAACCTCTACCCAGCAAAAGAAACACTTCCAAATTAAAATAATTAACCAGGAATAAGCAACACACTAGAAAACACATTTAATTATATAAACTATTGTGAAGCCAGAACGCAGGCAAGAAAAAACGACCCCCAGCCTATTGTCAGAGATCCAACGGCGGAAGATTCCAACCAATTGTTGCCTTGGGCGCATTTTTTTTGCGACAAGTCAATCTGGTTGGTGGTTTTATCCATCTTGAAAAATATTAGTCAATGGGAAGGATTATCCCATATATGATGGAAAATAAAAAAATGTTCCAAACCACCAACCAGCAATGGAAACTTCCAAGTACCAAGCCTCCAATTCTCCAATGTGATACTCAAGTGACTCTTTCTTCATTGTGTCCAAGACTCATGCGTTGCCCAAGTCATCAAAGCACATGTTCAGCATGTGGAGCCAAGGACAGAAAACTGGGTACTTCCTGGAGTGAATCATCACGACCCCAAAATAGACAATAAGCTTCTTACTAAACGTGACCCAATCAATTGTGGCTCTAAAAGGTACCCCCATCACAGGATCGATACCCTCTGGTAGACAAACATATGGAAAATCCCCATGTTCAATAGGTAAACACAATTAAATACAGCAAATTCAACTATATATAAATGGCAATGTTTAATAGCTATATATATATAGTTTTTTTGTTTAATGTTAGTACAAATATTTATGTGTATATATATATAGATATATGTATTGTATATAATACATGTATTATATATGTATATAGCTATGTTGTTTACCAGAACATACCCAGCATTTTTGCCAAGCGACTGAAATCAAAGCCAGCCATGACGTGGTCAGCAAAGTTGTGCACCAGCGGCCCCTGTTGGGCTGTGGTGGCTCAGAATCCCTGTTGGAGGATGATGGCACGGGGTCGTACTATCCAATGTGTTGATATCATTGAAGATTATTGATGTATATATATAATATGTGTATATGTATATATATATATATATAGTATTAATATGTATTAATAACATATATATATATATACATATATTATGGATTATCATCATCACTTTTAGGAATCCCTATGATGTGAGTGCACTGCATCACATCAGCAGACCTGCAACGAATCTCAGGTTTTTCCGATGAAAAAACCTCCATTCAGTGCGGGGATTTCCCAAGTACCTGAACGACGTCGCCAATGAACAAGTTGAACTTGATGTCCAAACCTCATGGTGGGGCTGCTTTTCCACACCTCCAAGGTTTCTAATAATTTTGTTTAATTAATATATTTTATATATTGAGATCAATTGAGATCCAAATCATTTGAAATTTGGCTTCTGTACGAAAATGCCAGGATGTCGTCAAGTGGATGAAAACACCACCGAATCCCTTGAAGTGATATGATTCAAGTGATATGAGTCCATTCAAAATCAATCACCCCCCCAGAAACATTCAGATTTTTGGGTTTTTTTCGTATATTGATGGATCAATTGGATCTCATTTTGGAGACCCTATATTGGGGGTATCTAATATTAGGGGAATGGGATTTCGCAGTTCAACCACTTCAACTTCTCCAAGATACGACCACCAGTCTCAGTGACGACCTGCCACGCGCAAACGAACGGAACAAGTGGAACTGGAGAAAAAGGGCACCATATCCCATAGGATCCATGTATGCCATATATGGTAACATTTACCATCAATATACCCCAAATGTTAGCATATATGGCATACATGGATCCTATGGGTATGGTTCTGTGTCTTCAAATGGTGACCAGTAGAACTATGACTATGACTATGGCCGTCTTTTTTGGGAACAAGAATGATCAACCACTAACTTTGGGGGTTTTGGCCAAGTTTTGCGGACGGCTTGTGGCTCTCTCTAATGCTCAGTTATTCTGCATGGTACAAATGTCAACATCCAACATCAAGGTCTCAACACTATGACATGACCTTCTATAAGCATGTGATGATTGAAGAACATTGCCTGGTTGGTGGTTTCAACCATCTTGAAAAATATGAGTTCGTCAATGGGAAGGATGACATCCCATATATGATGGAAAATAAAGTTCATGTTCCAAACCACCAACCAGTGAATCATTATTTAACCACTATTAATCACTGTTAACCACCATTAAACGAATCTCTTGCAGCGCCTTGAACTTGACAGATCCACTCAAAGGCCCCTCGGCAAAGCGGACCTGCGATTTCCGGCCACTTTTTACGCTCGCTGCTCTGCTCGGAAGTGAAAAAGCCACTTGAAACACAAACGAACAACGTATTCTCTAATCATAGGTCTGATTTTTGTTGTCTTGACACATTTCCATTTGGCAAGAAACCAACATGATCAAAATGTGATGGCCTGAAGGACCAGCTTGGTGGATCCAACAACGCCGAAACGACCCAATTTCATCCGCCATCAAAAATCCATGGAGATCCATGGCGTCGCCTCGTATCTCGACTTCTGTTCTCGCATGGTGAGGCCATCTAAATCGCCCAGGTTGGGAAAGACCTGGGCGGTTTTGGAGATCTGATATGAGATCCGCATCACTAATTGCGGGAAGGTCTACAGGGAGAAAGGTCAACAGTCAACAAATCCATAAAAGCGTTTCGAAGGTTTTGTCAATAGTACCCATTATCCATTTCAGTTACGACCAGCAAAAAGTATTAGACATTTTCAAGGTTCACCACAACCTCTTTGAATATGACCAGCAAAATCCGGAATTGATCCAGCCAGAATCGGTCAGGAAATCCACAGGGAAATGAACACGACTGGAAACTTTCAAATGGATTCGTTGAGTTGGGTACCCTCTGGTAAACGTTTACAGAACTATGGAAAATCACCATTTTTAATGGGAAAACTCACTATTTCTATGGCAATTTCAATAGCTTTTTGTATGTTTACCGGAGGGTAACAAGAAATGACCAGAAACATGGTCGCCTTGTTGCTTCGATTTCGGGGCCATTGTCGCCTGCACATTTTCCCGTAATCATCCATAAACCAATGAACCTAGGGCTACAGCAACAACGCGGTGCGGATGGGATATGGCATGATATGGCGACCCAAATGGGTTCCAGGAACAATCCACACGTGGCTGGGGTCATGATTGATACTGAACCCTCTTTTTCTGATTTGCTTTGGCCCACAAATTTGGAACCATAATCAATCCATAATAATCAATCCATAATCACATGGCTAATTGCATCGTTCAGTTGGGTATAGTCAGTATAGCCAAGATTATCCTCCGGAAATGAAACACCGCGAGCTGGAAAATCCGGCCAGCCAAGTTTGATTCATGGCTGGGACTGATACAGGAAGTCACCTATCTACCTGTGGGAGGATCAAACTCCTCAAAAAACAACAATCGAATTCATGTTTATGTTCTCTTAACGTCAGCTAACCACATGTATATTATACATGTAAAAAACAATTATGCTAATATAATATAGTATAATATATTATACATTTATGATATAAGATATATCATTTTAAATCTTACTTTAAGCATCTTTTATGCTACAGTCAATAAAAATCTATGGACCATGGAGAATGCACCAGGATCAAATTTGTGGATGAATTTCCAGCAGAAACCATTTTCTCATATCAATAATAAGAATTGGATGATGGGAAAATTTAAAGGAAACCCCTGTATTTGATGGTAAAAATCATGGTTTCGTAGATTTTCCCTTAACCCAATCCATCGAATCAAATGCTACAGTCAAAACAAATATCGAGAATGAAAGATCCACACAACTCAGGGCGGGTCCAGTAGTCGCAATTCTGGAAGACCAGCGGCCTCAGGAAACCCTGCATAGCTTTTAACCACATATTATATATATGGAAATATATATATATATATATATATTATGTGTATATATATATTATGTATATATGTATAATATTATATATATATATATATATATGTATATAATTAAATTGAGCAAGAGGATGGGACTGAATGGGGTGTATTACAAAATGTGTATGTATGTATATATATATTATTTAATTATATTTAATTTATGTGTTTGTTTCCCTTTGGGGACTATTCAAACATGATGAATCATGGTCCGTAATATTCCGTAACTGGTTTCATGGTCCGTAATATTCCGTAATTGGTTCGAGAAAGCATTTGCAGGATACTATGGTGACAATTGTGTTTTCACGGGGCTATCCCTTTCATCAAATTCCATGAAAAACGGGTGTTCTCAGACTTGCCTCCGACACGGGGGTCAACCAGCTGGTAAAACATTGATCGTGTTCCAATGTCTCAAAAACAGCATGTTTGTCCTTTTGAGTCACACCCAAACCATTCTGGATGTCTTGGTGCATTTTCCGCGGAGTCCTGAAAAACTTGAACATACCCAGAATTACGACTTTGCCCAATGATGGTAACATGGTAACATGCTCAAAGTCTCCTACCGGCCATGGTGGCATAGTTGAATGATGTACGAATCTAGCAAGGGTGATCCTCACTAAGTCACTTGCCATCATCAACATCTACCTCAAGCAGTCTAGGACATATTAATCCCCATTCAAACATGTTTTCTTCTGTAAAAAAAACATCAAACATGGGATATCCACAGGTGACCCATGGCCATCCCATCCCATGGCCCACGGATTCAGGGATCCGGCCTCAAACTGGGGGGACACCAGTGGCCTTACCAGGCAATCCTTGAACTTGGTCTTGATGCCTGAGCTGCGGCGCCGAACCAGGTGATCCCAAGGTCGTGAGCCCTGCGGAAGGGGAAACCTTCCGGCAGTTCTGCCGAAGTCTGCAGCAAATTCACCAGTTGGTCAAATACCAGGACAGTGTTTCTTTTGTTCAAAGTCTATCTGAGTCTATCTGACCTGAGTTTTCAAGTTGAAGCATACATCAAAGCTGGACCTCCGAGATTAAAATACCAAACAAGTTAACGTATTTACCTAGATCCTCAGTTTGAAGAAATTGGCATCAACTCCCAAACAGGATGGGAGTATGAAGTCTACACAAACCCCAGTTGTAAGTTGATTTATACACCCCAATAACTCTAGATTGCTCTACCATAAGCATGAACCTAGTTCAACCTTCGCAAACTATGATGCACCACCTTGTAGGGAGATATATATATATATATATACATATGTATATAATATGAGAGTTCTAGTTTTTATATCCCATAGGATCCATGTATGGTATATATGCTAACATTGGGGGTATATTGATGGTGAATGTTACCATATATAGCATACATGGATCCTATGGGTATATATATATGTATAAACATCCCTTGTAGGTCTTCATGACACCTCGTGCATCTCGCCGGATGAGGCAATGGCCATCAATCCGCCACTCAATCCTGCAAGCAGCAACTCCGTCGATGTCCTGCAGTCGACTTTTTATTGGTCAAAAAAAAGTTTGTGGATGGGTTTACCCTATGGTTTACCATAGGAAAATGGTGATTTAATGGTTAACAATGGTGAATAATGGGATGACAATGGGATTTACCCTCTGGTAATTTGTTACCATAGGAAAATGGTGATTTAATGGTTAACAATGGTGAATAATGGTTTGTTAGTGTTACTTACCCTCTGGTAATTTGTTGCTATTGAAAATGACCCAGTCGAAATAGTGGATTTTCCCATTGAAAATGGTGATTTTCCATAGTTATGTTAGTTTACCAGAGGGTACTACATATTTGGAGGTTTCCTAGTTAGTTTTCCATCTACTACATATTTGGAGGTTTCCTAAGTCATGGGGGGGTACCCCTAGTTATCTTCCATTTCATGTTCGGATTTTCCATCAACCATCCAGCTATTGGGTACCCCCATTTAAAGGACACCCACATCCCCACACTGCCATGGCCGCCTTTGTCTTCACGGAGAGACTTTCCTGGCTGGAGACCCTGTGGAATCGCAACATCGTTCGGTAGAATCATGACTGTGCATGCAGCAAGGAATATATATATATTTATTATATACACTGCGTGATGTATATATATACATACACTGCGTATATGTATATATATATACATACACGTAACAACCCATGTTACAAAATGGCTGTCCAAGAGTTGATTCTACAGGTGTCCCCATACCATGCTTGGCCTTGCAGGCTAACAGAAACGTATGTTAAGCCATTTGTTGTTCCATGTTTTGGTAAGTCAAGCCATCATATTCCTATTTTAAATGTGATATCCCAGTTTTTAGTGTTAAGATGTGTTAAGCCATCAGTATGTTAATCCATATGAACAATCCTGTTAAGCTATGATATTCTCCAAAACATATTCTCACAGTTATCTCCGATTTTTAGAGATTGTAGGGCCATCATATATATATACATATATATGTACATATGTAAATATTTTTACACATATATATATATATATATATATACTCCCTTCTGATCTCCCCCGGTAAACGGCAGCAACGTACGACGCAGGCAACGTAGCCAGTGCCACCGGCACCGGCAATGCGAGGCCAGGTGGGGGACACAGCCGCTCAGACGTGAAGGATCGCAGTGGGCCACCTGGAAACGGCCGCAGGGTGGGGGGAAGGCTGGGTAGGGACGGATTAAGATTGTTTAATATGGTTTTATATGGCTTAATATGGTTTACATACTATGGTTTTATGGTTTTATGGTTTTATATGGTTTACATAATATGGTTTTATATCGTTTTATATGGTTTTATATCGTTTTATATCGTTTTATATGGTTTTATATGGTTTTATATGGTTTTATATGGTTTTATATGGTTTATATAATATGGTTTTATATGATGTTTTTTTCTGGCTGAATCTGGAGAAGAATGGGATCAGAATGGGATAGTCATAGTATATTGATGGATAAAAACCCTGCGGTGTCATCAAAGGTGGCTGGATTTGGGGGCTGGGCAATCCTCGCACTGAATAGAGGTTTTAATGGAAAAATCATCGAAAGTTGGTGGTTTTTCCATTGCCATGTTTGATTACCCGAGGGTACCTTCACCAACAACATATTTGATAACATGGAGATATTTTAGCTAGTGGATACCATATATGAATCCATATGATATCATGGGAGTGCAACGTTTTCAAATAATGGTTGGTAATTGGTAATAATAGATGGATTGACTGCAGAAAACATCTGCCTTACAGAAAAACGGATATGTCCTGGAGATAAAATCATGGGATGGTAATGGGGATAGAATGACAGGATAAATAGGTTAACCACAAAAAAAGAAGAATGTCTGATAATGGTTTAATATGTTTAGTATGGAAAACATGTGTAATATAGCATGTTTAAGAAGGGGGTAAGATCAATCAATCATGTTCGGGATAGTGATGGGTAATCCTAGTACCCCCGCCATTTATGCAGGAAACATTGAAGCAGTGGATGGACTGGGGGATCATCGCATTGGGGTAATTACAAGTATTGGGGATGATGAGAAACACTAAACCCCTCAGTATAATTTTACTGTATGTATTTCTATATTTTTGGGATTCATATGGATACATATGTAATGAATCCAAGACGATCATCGCATTGTCAATGTTCGTAGAATTCTTGGATCATGTATCATTGCAAATAAGGGGAACATGTTGTAAGGGGTCGCGGTTGTATTCGGAAACTTTCTGAATCCGACCAAATTAGTTGCTGAATCCGACCAAATTAGTTGCTGAATCCGACCAAATAAGTTGCTGAATCATTAGTTACGTTGGTGAATCCACATTAGTTGCTGAATCCGAATTTCTTCTGTAAGGCCACTATAAACTTGATAGCAACTAACCAGAATATACGAAGAACGTGCCGATCGTCACGTTCTTGGGAGCAGATTCGAAAAGTCCAAACAGGGAGAAGCCAATGTAGATAAACCATGATTACCCTCTGGTGAACTAACAGTTTGCTATGGAAAATCACCATGCTATTAATGGGAACATCCACTATTTCGACTGGGCCATTTTCAATTGCTATGTTAGTTTACCAGAGGGTAACCATTCATACAAATACTTTGCTGTATTATATACACATTTGTATACAAACACACTTGTATATAAACACACTTGTATAATAGCACCGAAACATGTAATCAGCAATGCAGACTCAGATTCAAATACACAGCCGGACAAACGGCATCAATGTATACATAATACATATATATATATATGCCAACTATATCTGTAAATGTACACATCCGGGCAAGTTACTATTGTTCACAGTATCAGAATTGAGCAACAATCATCCATCAGCAACTATCATCCAAAAATCTATGATGTATCTAATGTCATTTAATTAATTACTATGATTCATATCATCATCATAATATATATATATATATATATATATTCATCAGAAACAAATAGTAAAACTACGTAAAATCACTCTGATGCTTTCCCTTTTTTATAAAAGCCATTGCTCCATTCCGGTCACCCCGATTGAATCACGGCCTTCCGGAACTTGTGGCAGGTTCCCCGCTGGAACCTGGTTCAGATGGCACCATCAGGTCGCGAAGAGGCGCTGCTCAAAATATCATCTGAGATATGATATCTCAGATATGATAGTTATTACTGATATTGTATAAAATATGGAACATACGGAACCCCATATGAAATATATACTATAATATACTATATATATTATATGGAAACAACATGAAAAAGGCTCTTAGACCCGACGCCAATAGAATCCAATAGGCAAGTAAAGGGGAATCATCTTCCAAATCCTTTGTGTGCATGATTTCATGTGAGTTCTTCACAACAGTACCCGCTGGTACGCAAAAGTGGCGGACATGCTCATCTATCATTTCGTGGTTGATTGAAGGCTAAACAGATCGGGCTTCATTAACATCTTTGAAATTGGTATAAACATATTCTCTTGTGGACTTTACCCATAGATTCTAGATCCGTAAAAAGTACTCAGTATCCGTAAAAAGGATCTACCTCGAGAAGTTGATATGAATCCTTCCCGGACCCATCTTCTCTCACACCATTGCAGTCACCAGTTGGCAACATCTTGAGGTACCAACCGTTTTGCTGCGAATGCCCCTGTTGCCACAGGGTCAACAGCCACGGTGAAAATTTGGACCGTGGGTGAAACTTATATCTTCTTTTGGGACCAAAAATGGATTTGTTAATTTTTCAGGAGTTCACCATCTTATTTTTTGTGTCCCCAATTTTGACCCATCAAAGAGATAAACAAAAAGCAAGTTCAGCTCAGCAAAGTTTTGTATCCCGGCCTTCTCATGGTAGGGACTGTTTCCTGCCAAACAGCTCGGGGCGTCCCAAAAATCCCAAAAGCAACTCGGGGGTGATGATTCTGGGCCAATTTATGCACTCAGTTGTTGTAAATGTCGTGCACAACCCTGAGCATGAATCTATTTCGGCGTGGTTCAGCTTACATATCGCCATCGACAGTGAGGTCAGTGCGATGTTGTTGTCATGGGCTCCTAGAAAAAGATATTCCACACAGGTTCCAAGACAAGGCCGAAGACCAGTTCTCCATTATACTATTCTGCTTGTTAAGTCTACCTCGGCAATTCATGCCTCATCTGCTCTTGCAACTCAATCAGTTTCTTGGAAACAATACACGCAATGCATGTCATAAGCCTGAAATCAGTCGCTCTAAGTCGGTGGTTCCCCCTTGCCAAACCATCATTGGTGGTGAGATTAGTGAAACATATATGGAGGTTTCCCAAGTCATGGGGGTACCCCCAATTATCATGTATCTTAAAAAGATTTTCCACTATAAACCATCCATTTTGGGGTACCCCCATGACTATGGAAACCCCCATATGGGAACCGCCCATCTTAGAGCTTCCAACTGCGGCCTCCGGCTCCTCTGAAGCCTGTCAAGGCTGTGCATGGGAAGCTGACGATGGGGGCAGTTCTCTTTCCATTGACACTGCCCAAACATCCAAAACAGACTCTCTTCCAACATAAAACATAGAAACACATGGAATAAACCATGTAATTACACATCATATCATATATATATATATACAATTATATATATATATATACACATATACTAGTTGTCCTAGTCAAATCATCATTTGTGCACGCCCACTCTTCTCGGATCCAGCCAGATACCTATAGAGATCCCATCACGTGTCGCTGCTTGCCCCGGATGCCCCGGAGGTCGGGCAAGCATTGAGCCTTGCTTTCACAGCCAGCGATTTGCTGCATCTGCTTTGTTTCACTGAGCATGTCAGCCAGATCCTGTGGTCCCAGGGCTGTTGAAGTCGAGTCAATTGAGTCAATTGGGTCATCGCAGGCAGTTGGGGTGCCAACATGATGGGCCTTTCTAAGGGGATGAGAACAAGCACTGCACCGAGCTTCGTGTTAAAGCACCCCCCAAACTTGGTTACTAAGTGATGCTTTGCGATGCCTTAGCACCTTCTTGTTCGAGGGTGCAGTGATGCCGGAAAGTCGTAAACACTGTATTATACGGTAATCATTTGATAATTCAGTAAGAATCAGCGTTGAATGTTGAACAATGCAACATCGCAACCGTCTTCACAGGGCTTGAAACAGCCAATCGCAACAGCCGAGTTTCCTTCGAAATTTGACCCCTGGAGCGCTCCAATTTCTGGACCTCAGACTACAAAGGATTCCACAACACCATGTCATCAACGGGAGGTGACAAAAAACCGTTTCCGGAATTGTTCACATGATATGGGGATGGGTCACCAATGAGACCATCTTTGAAGCGATGTTTTGATCCATTGATATGGGTTCATGGCACCAGTGGCTTCCTCTCAGGTTCACCATTTTTTTCACCAGGAAAACACTGCTAGAAGATCAGCAGTTTCCAAGTTCAAAGTTGGGCAAATTTCACCTCTCAAAATTTCGGGAAAATCACGTTTTGGAGCTGCGAAGCTAAAGCTGAACACCGTGACTCTTCAATTTCTTGTTGGTGTTTCAAATGAAAACACCACCATGAAACAAGGAAAACCTTTGAGCATCTGACTCGGCTGCTGACACCTCATGAGTTGAGCAAATTTTTGGGCCCAGTGATGCTTTTTGCAGTTCTTTCGTTGGGTTGGTTGGAAGGAAAATTGCAGGACATGTTCTGACTTTCCCATGAATTGTTTTCCTGTAGATGTTCCCTTCGTCTAATTTCCGGGATTCTTGCGTTGAACCTGAGTCTGAATGTGGTGAATAAACTATTGATTATACTGACCTGCAAGTTGATTGGTCGAGGCTCCAATTGGGTACCCTTCAACAAGACTTTGAGAGCAAGTGGGCACACTATAATTACAAATTAAATCAAATTCATAGCCCATAACCAACATCCCAAAAAAACTCGTTATCACTAACATTAATATCACTATAAAAAATAGGAATGAAAACACTGAATCCAGCAAGTGGCACATCAAAATCAACATCTCCCGTCCCTGGATCCGTGCTGCCAGGATGGCGTGAACACAGAAGGACAATGTGCTAATGATGTGGTAACTATAGTACTATAGTTGTTTCCCAACAGATCATTGGCAATAAATAACTTCCTACTATAATTATAACTACGTATATAATTCTAGCAATTTCTTGCCCATATTCCAGGGCCGAACATATTCCATGCCAAAATAGCTGGGAAATTTCAGGGAATTGCGAAGACCCCTTTCAGGTGAAATTTGTATTTCATACAGTTTG
>Ga0126342_10005771_pt1 | contig 21740 bp, 21 predicted proteins | sample Cyp1metagenome_FD_92528 | JGI IMG/M metagenome (GOLD analysis project Ga0126342, IMG submission 92528) | Coral microbial communities from Lord Howe Island, Old Settlement Bay, Australia - Cyphastrea 1 metagenome | ecosystem: Host-associated > Invertebrates > Cnidaria > Coral ... | reverse complement strand
CGGGGAAGCCGCGTGGAACCCCAATAAATGTGGCGAATTTAGCCATCAAAGATGTGGATTTCATATCCTGGAAAGACAGAATACCATATTTTCTGGTCAAACGGCTTTGACGATTCTGTTTGGTCACTATGGTTTTGATCATCTGGAGCTTGTTCGAGAGTTGCTGTGTTTACCCTTTTTGTTCAACAAAATGTTGAACAATTATTCTTTTGCTACAGGTAGACCTGCAATGCTTTTTTGATTTCACAATGTCTTGGGTCATTACGGGCAAAAACGGTATTTGGCATTCGTTAGGTGTAATGACATAATGACCAGAAAAACGTGGGATTTATCACCAAATATGATCAATGGGGTGGTCTTGTTGCGAAAAGCTTAACCGGAAACTGGATTGTTTTTCCAAATCATTGAGTTTCAAGGCTCGTGAAAACTTGCATCCCAGCCATCTTCTATGTCTCAAAGAATAAGCCGAAAAAATATGGTGAGCTGTTATGGGTCCCGAATTATATATATACACATATAATCCATAATATACGTATATATGCAGATCCATATGTGGAGCTGTCTCAAAATTTGGAATCATCATGCCCCAACGTCTATTTAGCCATTGTCATGTTAGCACCTTTAAAAAACAAGCCTCTCCTGAACCCAGGCTTTGGCTTCTTTGTCCGCCATGACCTTGGAGGTCAATCCATGGGTATCCCCCGCATCCCCCCAAAGCTTCTTACACAGACAATCCCCGTGGATACGCTTTATCAACACCCAAAACCCATCAACAATGATGAAGCCAGACTCAAATATGGTACCCACATGTACCCACCCTTCCACCAGCGTTCCAGCCATTTCCAGCCCCCTAAGCCAGGAGATTTTTCGTCCAAGCACTTCATTCAATGCTTGGCCGGTGAGACCTGGGAGATTCTGCATGCTCTCATGGCCGCCAGGCCGGGCCATCCGGCGGGGGTGGCGGTGGCGGCGGCGGAGGTTCTTCCTCCTCATCCTCCTCTGGTGATGCCTCGTCTTCACCATTGTCCGATGCAGCGCTGGGCGCCGAAGATGAAACTGGAGAACTGGACATCTTTGGCTTCAGGCCTTTCAGTTTACCCTTCCTTGGAGCCAGGAAAAGAGTAGCGAACATGTTTATTCAACGATACCATATCTCACAAATTAGGTGGATCCAAACCAAAACAATATACCAAAATACAAAACTGATCAAAACTGTCAAAACGTCATCATCTTCCGCAAAATTTCAAACCGTGTTTCTGTACGGCTTCCAAATAGACCATCTTCAATGCTAAGCGCAGGCGTTTGGAGCAAATGCCCTGCCTCTTCTGCACCTCCGAAGCTACAAAGTCGCAGAACTGCTCGTCATCTTCAAACGTCTTCACTAAAGTGCTGATGGACACCACTGCCTTGTCCCGGAAGACGTCGAGCACGTGGTTTGGCAAACCGAACTGCTGGCCCAAGTCAACCAGGTCCATGATGGAGAATGGTAGATGAGTGGCTGGGATTCTGATTTTTTTTTGGTGTGAATTTCTGTGGATAAGATTTTTCAGGGATGTTTGGACAAAAGATGTGCATATCTCATCATATCTCATCATATCTCTAGATCTGTCTTAACCTAAATGTTACAGAGTCTCTGCAGACAGGCTGAACCTACTTCTTTTCTGCCTGCCTTTCCCATGATTTGATGGCTCCGTTTGAGCCGTCTGAGCCGTTGATTGATGTTGAGCCGTTGTGATGCGTTTCGTCACTGGATTCAAGAAGAGTGCACTTCCCTCGTCAAAATTGGCAATCAAGCACAGTTTGACGAAAGACACAGTGTTTGCAAACCACAGCCAATCTTCAGCCAATCTTTCAAGTCTGAATTTACAGGGGCAAAAATAGCCGGGTAGTAGATACATACTACGCATGTCTACACATATCATCATGGCACAAAAAAAAAACCTTAAACATCCTTAAACTTCGCCTCACCAGTTGGTTGAACCGGAAACATTATCAACGCCACACGCCAAGCACGGGCCGGAGCACGGCATTCGCTGTGGACCCCCACGGGTGCTGCTCTGCTTGGACGCAGATCACCACTTTCACTGCCCCTAGGATTGGTGCCTCAGTCATTTGCAGGTTCTGGAGAAATCCTGCCTAAAATCCAAAATTTGGAGAAATCCATACCTGGTCAAATGCCCAAAAATGCTTCTCCGGGAACCATCCAAGCACAGATAAGTTTTTTTTCAACGTGCCCTCCCCGAGAGAGGCACCATCAAAGCGTCGGGCCCCATCATTCAAACCTTGGTCCGGTGCTGTGGAAACGATTGGAATTATCTCGAATCTATTGGAATCTTATGGAAACTATTGGAATCTATTGAAAACTACCCTCTGGTAAACATACAAAAAGCTATTGAAAATGACCATAGAAGTGGATTTTCCCATTGAAAATGGTGATTTTCCATAGTTATGTTAGTTTACCAGAGGGTACTAATTGAAGATGTACTGATCTTATTGTGCCCATTTTAGGGCAGCGCCGGTCCAGGTGATGATGTTTTTCCTAGCAAAGTTGACCCTTTCAGTGCCGAAACTCGGACATCCCAGAAGATGCAAAGTTCTACAGGTGTTCTGGCTGAAAGATCGAGGCGGCTTATTGCATCAACAAGCAGGCGCGACAATATGTCACCTTGCTTTCACCTTGTATATATATTTTCTCTACCCATGTTCTTCTTGGCTGCCCTTTGGGAATCTAATCTGTTGCACCGTTGCACCGTAAAATTCACCCCTTTGTTGAAGACTTCGCACTAAAAATGTGGCTTTCCCAGCCAACTATTGTTGGTCTACCGGAAAGTAACTCTAATTTGTCATGGGGTAAAAATGCTTTAAGACACAATTTTCTTTGTAGGTCAAAGATTTTCAAACCCAATTTTTGCAAGTTGGGCCTGAGGTTAAACCCCTCTTTCCATAGGTTGAAGATGAGTAAAAACCCAATGTTGGACCAATGTTTGATATGTTCTCTAGATTCAAGTTGCTAGATTATATAGATTAAACCCTGCTTAAACCTTGAATTTTGTGTGGTGCTCAGCACTGATCCTCTAGGCCCGGGGCCACTTCCGCTGGCCGGGATGGAGGGCATTGATGGCATCGAGGGTAAACCCTCAGCAGGAACCGGGTTAGTTTCCAGAAGAAATCAGGAAACCCAAAACTCTTGGTTTTACCAGCAAAAAATTGAATTTAACCTGGTGGTTTGCTGTAAATCTGACCTGTAAAGCTGGTTTGTCCTGAAACAGAGAAAAACTATGTGAGTTTTACGTTTTGGGTTCCAACTTGTTAGACATACCTTTAGGGACCCTTTTTGATGCTACCGTTTCCCACTGAGCATCGCACAAGTGGTAGAGATATCCTGTCTCTTGGAGACCTGAGAATCGCCCCGAAGGTGGGGATGACCCATCCGTCACTGGGATCTGGGCTTCTGACCCCAGTGGCGAATTGGCACTCAACGGAGTGCCAGGCCTGTCGCCCGATGGGCTGAAAACACCAAGGCCTTGTGAGGAATATGTTGGTCGGTTTCAATCAGAAATAGCAGTAATCATACCATCTATGGTAGTCGACTGGGACAACCGTATTGCAAGTGATTTTTTGCCCTAAAATCCGCTGGTGTTAGTGGGTGTCACTCCAATTTCACTCATGAAAACATCATTTTATGGTCGCGATTTTGAGTCAAAAAGAAAAGTTCAAGAACCAGAGTCCAGTTTTTCCCCCATATTTGGGGGATATTGGCAGTGGGTCAGAACAAGGGTGCCTTCGGTGAACACCAAAATAGTTGGTAAGTGATGGTAAGTGGATGTTCATCCCTCAAAATCCAAATTGAGTAAGGTCGGTTTAGTTCATCCCCATTCAACTCTAATTGTGTATCCAATGTTCGCGTCGTTTTCCGCTTGAAAAATCTCTCAAAACAAAGCTCACGCTGCCTTGATCCCAAGCAGCTGTCCAAGAAACTCAAACCATCCTGGTGTCGAGACGGGACCATGGGGGTCCAATTCATGGCCATGTTCATGGCGGAATATGTCATGATGACTGTCATGATATGTCTGAAAATCAAGCACTCCAAAATCCAAGGGTTTACCGAAAATCCAATGTTTCCCTGCTCAAATCGCTGGTTTTTTCATGTGTGTTCCCCCATTTTCAGACAGACCCAGCTCGGACAATGAGGGGATTGAGGTACCCAACTGTTGACCCATACCCATTCTGAATTGGAGCTCCTCAAACCAAAAAAGGCATTCAGAGCCTGTTGATTTGACAACAACCCATGATGACAACATGATAACATGGTTGTTGGCGCAAAATATTTTATATTTACATTTATTTAATATATCTGCGCATATATTTGCATATATTTGCATATATTATATATTGCATATATTTGCATATATTTGCATGGTCCCCGGCAAAGCCATCATGCTCTTCGTCATTTCCATGGTCAGCTACCCATCCGCACCCAGCGGGGCAACGGAAATTCATGGAGAATCGGCTATTTGATCAATGATTTTCTACAAGAGATAAAGATTGTGCATTCCTATTTTAGATTACCAGGAACGTGGGAAATTTCTAATCTGGTTCATATATGCTCATATGACGTGTCTATTGTAGTGCCAAGTTAGGAGCCAAACAAGGATTTGTCATGTTTATCCCAGAATTGCTATATTCAAGATTATCCAACATTGCGCAAAATTACATGGCATGTTCATGCGTCTTATGGAATATGTGGTTATTCAAGTGGGAGTGTCATGTGTATCCCAGAATATATTCTGTTGTCCGGAACAGGGCAACATGGCTCAACCAAGAGAAAATTAAAAACACTCAGAGTTGTTGAGCTCAACCAAATAGTCTTTAGAACAAAAACACAATGGTTAATTTGGGAAAAACAGTGTGTTGATCCGTGTTTTCTTCGAACAACTAAGTATGGACCCATGGAACATGGATTTATTTATCATTATAAACCATCCATTTTTTAGGGATCAACAATTTGACCCATGCCCATATACCCTCAGTAAATCAACTAACATAGATATGGAAATATGTGAAACATCGAATATTTATAGATCAATTCTTGGGTAAACCATACAGTATGTTTTCCACATATATACTATATATATGATTATATATATATGTGTGTGTATTTATTCCACGTAATCAACAGGTGTCATCATCAATCACCGACTAAATGTAGAATGTAGAATTCATCAACAATTGCATGTGGTGACAATGTATATTCACAATCCAATTTTTAGTACTTAATCCAGAAAAGGATAGAGAAGTTTGTGTCCACTTTCTTACTAGGATTGTACTAACGTCTGAGCATCTTTTTCGCAAATTGCCCAATGATCCACCAGTTTTTTTTGCTGCCAAGAATGATCAATTCAATCGACCAACAGAAATCCATGTAGCCACACAGACAGACAGATAGACAGATAGACTAGATAGCTAAGATTTCATGTGACCATATTTAAGTCTACAGTACATCTCATAATTAGTTATAGAATAGAAATCCAACAGTTCATATAATTTCATATAGTATTGGATATCATTTATATATCATATATTAATTAAGTCTACATCATATATATCATATATATCATACTAGGTCTACAGTACATATTTAAATTCATATAGTTTTTTGGTATGTTATAACCCAACAAATCAACCAACAAAAATCCATAGAGATCCACTTGACCACACCTCCGTTCGCCCCAAGGAGTCGGCATCCGAGGCATCGCCGCACTCGGAGGAGGCCACCGAACTCGGTACCAGTTCCCACGGAAAATCACAGGATTTGGGCTGGAAAAACCTGAAAAAACCATGGATTTTGGTGGAAAATCAGAGGATTTTGGTGGAAATGATTGAAATTCCGACATCATCCAACCATGATTGGCATCAGATTCAACAGACTCACGAGAGAGGAGTGTTTGAAAAAATTGGGATCATCCTGTTGTTCGTCCGCAAGATTATGTTGATGTCACATGACTAAGTGGGTGAATGTGACAAAGGAATCATAAACATTGACAGGAAATGGTCTCCTAACTTTTGGAGATGATGTTCCTATTTTTTGTGGCCAACTTTAGGTGCCCTGGAAAAAAATGTGTTTTTGCTGATCAATTTTTGTTCCTCTTCATCGCAAAAAATAAACCACAAAAATTACCATGTACCATGGCTGACATAGATTGACCAAATTTCCCCCCAAAAAAAAGGTGAAACCCACGAAAAATTGTGATTTCACATTGGTTTTCCACAAATTCCTTCGATTTTCTGTGGAATGTCGACCTTTTCCTATGAAAACTGATGGTTTTCCATGCCAGGATCATTTGGGTTTCCGACCTGGGCACCTGGATCCGGCGGTTCAACCGCTGCAAAAGATGGTTCACGGAGCGCTCCACCTGCACACGGATTGAGGGTTTACCTGCTACTCCATCCCACTTAGTTTTGCTCACTGTAAGAAGTTGTGGTAAAACAAAACGCGGGATACATTAAAATGACTGTCTAAAAATATGATGATGATCATGATCATGTCCAAGGAGAAAAAATAATGATGGTGATGATGATTATTATTATGATGTCATGATGGTCATCATGATGATGATGATGATGAGGAGGAGGAGGAGGATGCTGGTGATGATGACCGTGGTGATGATGATGATGATGATGATGATGATGAAATAAAGATGAAAATGCAGATGCAGATGCAAACGATAACGGTCATGATCATGGCCATGATCATGATCATGACGATCAAAACGGTGACCATGATGATGATGATGATGATGATGATGACGATGATGATGACGATGATGACGATGATGACGATGATGATGGTGATGATGGTGGTGAGGGTGATGATGATGATGACGATGATGACGATGATGACGATGATGATGGTGATGGTGGTGATGGTGGTGGTGATGGTGACGACGAAGATGAAGAAGATGAATATGATGAAGAAGAAGAAGAAGATGATGATGGTGATGATGATGGTGATGATAATGAGGAGGAGGAGGATGCTGGTGATGATGACCATGATGATGATGATGGTGATGATGGTGATGATGATGGTGATGGTGATATGGTGATGATGACAATGATGACGATGATGACGATGATAAAGAAGAAGAAGAAGTGTATGTGCATGTGCAAGCACATGAAAAGGGCCATGTACAAGCGAGCAGAATGCACATGCACAAGCGAGTGAAAACGGCCATGCACAAGCGAGTGCTCGCCCGGTGGAGAGGAGCATATTGATGCATGGGATACTTTGGGATAATATACACATATATATATATAGTGACATATATTGGCACTGATATATTTTTATGTAATATATATATATGTGCGTGTGTGTGTGTGTACATCTCTTCTATCCATCCATACATCCATCCATCCATCCATCCATCCATCCAGTGTATACGCACGATACATATCATACACCTACCGTATATTTCACTAGGGTGCTGACATTTGCCCGAACTTGACGGAAATCCATGCGGAACTGCAATCTGTTGCATTATTTTGGCATGCGTTTTCCGCAAACTAACATGCAGAATATTGTTATTGCCTGCATTTCCTTGCAGAATATTGACGTTGCCTGCATGCATCTCGCTGCATGCTTGGTCGTAGTTTAAGGCGGTGCCATATCACGAACCATGTTGTAGACAGATTCTATGTAATTTGTTGTGTTTCGGGCCTTAGGCTACACACCTTAACATCCTTCGCCAACCGCAACACCCGAAAACAATTTCAAAACCAACCCAACCCTAGATAAACCCAAAACAAACCCTAAATATTTTAAAACTGCTGCTGGAAAAAAAAAAGACAAACCTAGATACAAAAGAAAACATGTTAAATAATACTGATTAAATCCGAAACTAAGCCCAACCCCCCAATGAAACTTTGGACGTGCATCCGCACAAAATCACTGGGCGCCTCAGTCTGGCGAGCTCTGAACTGGTCAAAGGATGCTTGGATCTCTTCGAAATCCCGCAATTCCTGCGGGAGATGGAAAAACATGGTGATCTAACAATAATGGTGACAAGAACTTGGATGAAAGGGCTGTAAAACGCTGATTCAACAAAAGGGTGACAAGAATATACAAAATTTTGGATAATGCATATGTGTTTTGAAGATTTTTGGCCACCAAAACACGCATGGCAAAGCAGAAACCTAAAGCGCTTCGAAATCCTGCAGAACCTTGTGGACCTCTACGCGCTGCATGCTGCATTTTTATGCGTTTTTTCCGCGCTGCATCATGTGTTTTCCTGGTCTCACTTTCTCAGTTGGCATCCCAATATTTTTTGGTTGCGTTTTTTTGCCTTAGGCAAGGGCGCGTCTTTGTTCTTCCTTGGAGTCTGAGACGCCGGTGTGGGCTTCTGGCTTGACCGCGGGCTCCATTCTGACAGAACTAGGAGCAGCCTCTCATGCCACCAAAAGTTTTGACAGGGACAGAAAAGAAGAAAAGAGTTGGGGCCTTTCAAGGCTTCAAGTGTTACATTCGCACTGTCCACGCCAATTTTGGCCGTACGAGCTCCGCCACTTCTCACTCAGGTGGTAATGAACACCAGGTGGCAGGCCGTGATCCAATCGCCGTTGTATGACATTTTCTGTTGAGGTGATAGAGTTTTACCTGGGTAGCCGGATGACCCACTCCTGTGAGCATGGCCTTGACACAAGCTTGTTGAGACCCTGGACAACATTCACGTTGATTGGCCGAAGTGATGGCCAGTGGCCGTTTTGATGACAGACTGTAAACACGAATCGTGCCAAGGAAGTGACACTGTCGAAGGTAGCTCCTTCAAGCTTCTCTGCGATTTCAATCTGGCTCATGCCACTTTTGAAGCATATATTTTCAATGCTTCTGTCCAAAGACGATCTGGAACTGCATGCAAACAATATGGAACTTCCACTTCGTCTTCTCATTCTGAGGACGTCCAGACCACCCGGCCTTCCATTGAGGGCCCGCGCGTTTCTCTGCCGATTTCGTAGCGGTGTTCTCTACGGGGAAACCATGTCATTTTATGGAGGAATACCGTCACATGACCGCCTTGGTGCCAGCAAGGCGTCATATGAAAATTGAAAGACTAAAAAATGGGCACAGAGGTTGCCATTTCCCCCGTTGCTTTGGTGCAAACACCTGGCCACTGTATCCTTTCCAGAAGGTAGCACCGCCACCAGGGACTTGGCTGTCCTTGCAAACGACCACACTGGGAATGAGGCAAAATGCCAAACCTCATCCGTCATAGATTTTTCGGCGGCCATCTGGGCATTGCAGCTGTTGAAGGTCTTCAGTACATCATTGATCCGCTGATCCAACTGGACGAGATCTAGCTCCGCTGCAGGTGCGCTGATCATGGCTGCAGTGCCAATCAGGTGCGCCTATCTTGGAAAAATGGAAAAATGGAAGCTAGAGCGAACACCTCTTACACTTCTCAGACCTATCCTGATCTGAACCTGAAAATCATATGGGTATGTGCTACAAAACCTGAGGGTAGATTAGATTAAATAATTAGGACAATCACAGCACTCAGCACGTGGATATCAGTAGGGTTCTGATCTCGGTGCAGAATTTGACAAATTGCTCTGGAAATTCAGGAGTTTAAATGTTTAATCTGCAAGTGTGGGCGTTGACCGTTGATTCCATTGTTCAATGACACCCATCATCTCCTTTTCAGTAAGGCCTCCCTTGGAAATCAGCTTCTCCAATGGCCTTTCACCGACCTGGCGACGCTTCAAGCAGTGGCAAATCCCTGCCCTAGAAATGCTAATTTTGGGTCAAACTTGGGTACCTAAAGATGGATCAGCTGGGATGGTTTACTCAGTAATTACGAGCAAAACCTCTGGTTTTGACTTTCTCAAAGACTGGCACCATCTATGAAGCCAGGAATCATCGGTATATCAACCAGGAACCGATTCGTATCAACCAGGAATGTCGGGTCACCAGGTGATTTCAACCTGCCTCGCCAGACCGAGCGGATCCGTCTAGCGGAATGGTGTTGAAATTTCTTGGGCCTTGGCCGAAGGTAAAGAAAAGCTTCGGCCTGCGATGATCCCTGACATTCGAATGGTCAGTGAATCACAATCATCCCATTTCTTCCAAGTACTTCCGCCAAGTGGCTTGTGGGTGGAGAGTCATCATCTTTGTCAGCAATAGAGAAGAACTCCGGCGCCCTGCACTGTGAGTCGGGGGCGTAGTTCCAAATGATTCTAAGGGGCCCTCTCGAACACAGCACCAAAGTCATCAATATCAAATGAAAATGATAAAAATGTACAGATGAAGGGATATAAAACCATGTAAACCCATATGAAAACCAGTTTCAAGACCCAGCAAGTTGTGCCAAATATGAATCATCAGGCTTGATCTGCCCAAATTGGGGAAAGAAAGACCGGTTACAAAAAACCGGCCTTGGGCCCTTCGTCCCAGGTGATGGCGCCTCGCACCAGCTGTGTCTAAAAAAATTGCAGTCACTGTTTCAATTCCGATAGTATGATAGTAGGGATAGTAGGATATTATAATAATTATTATAACTAAAAGACCTAATAGTAGGAATACTATCCTAATATAATAATATATTATAGCATGATAGTTACTGATAGTTCAGATAGTTCATGTTCCGGTTGGCACTTTCCTCTTTTCTTGGCCGCCCAGAATGGCACACAGCGACTCCAGCACTGCGCAGCTGCGCACCGTTGCAGCCATACTGGAGGTAGCCAGCCGCTCCAAAGGTGTGCCTGAGCCATGAGGCGGCAGGAGTTTTTTTCAGTGGCCGGGGATGAGGCCAAAAAGTTGGGTACCAGTGGAAAGAAAATGGTACCTCATTTTCCACTGATTAAATCTGATTATTTAATATTAGTCATTTAATATAAATCTGATTATGTCTGATTAGTTATGCCAATCTGAAAATGGTCATAATATTATCATAATATGTCATAATCAGTGGAAATGTTGACCCATAAAACTCAGGATCGAAATGAGGATGTCCCAAGTCCATGGATGTTCCAGGCCGGTGCCTGCGCTCGCTTCCTTGGCTCATGGCCAGTGATTGTAGGTCGAAGGTCCAAGATCTTCCAAGCAGCATTGATAATTGATAAGTCAGATGACCCATCCAGTTGTTTTGAAAAAAGTCTGAGACTTCCCACTGCAACAGCATTTGGTAGCCTCGGCTGTGCAGATTTCCGCAGCTTGGAGGCTTGGAGCTGCGATGAATGTCCGGGTGTGGTGTGGTCACCGAAAAGGACCATCCGTCACCCCGAGCAGATCCCCAATTCAAGGGATGGAGAATGATGGATACCCTCTGGTAAACTAACATGACTATGGAAAATCACCATTCTTAATGGGAAAACTCACTATAAATGGTGATTTTCAATAGCTATGTTAAATTACCAGAGGATAGTTGCCTTAAGTAACTTGAAACCATCAACCTGTTGATTCTCGCAAGCTATCCACGGAGAAGACGCCCTGTGCGTTTACAGTGTTTCCACCTCCTCCCATCAAATGCCTTTTGCATTCCTCTTGACATGCCTATAGATTTACAATTTACATCAATTTACCATGTTTAGCTATTCGAATTTGATCAAATTTTGGCAAAATTGCCATACTATGTCTAGATTTGTCTTTTAAGATACGCAACTACCCCGGAGAACCACAAACGCCACCACGTCACTGCGTCGCAGTTTGCACCGCACGCACTGCGGCCGCGGCCGCCAGCGCAGATGCAGTTGGTGCATTGGAGGCCTGCCAGCGACATGTATGTACGTCTTTCCCTACATATCTAGGTATATACTACATTAATATATATACAAGTATATACACTGCATCTTATATAATATATATAATATATATATATATATTATATATATATAATATATATATAATATATATATGTCTAGTTGATTGGTTGAGTAGCTACTGGGCTTCGAATTGGGCCCCACAAATGACATCATGCCGATGCAGCGGCTGGCCCTCTTTTTGGTTCATAGACACGCATGGCGCCATGTCTCAAATAGGGAACCCCAAAATCCAATGGTTCATCATCATGTGTTGGATTGGATTAGATGGGGATGGGTCAAAACCCTGGCACCTAGTGAACCCCAAAATAGCTGGTAAATGGATGTTCATCCCCCTAAAAATGGTATGTATAGGTATTGATCCATACCCAGATAGCTGTTTTGGGGTGCTCCCCATGTTGAGACTCTGAACAAACCCACCAAAAATACATCATCAACCACACAGATACTCGTGCATCGATCTGATCTGAGCATAGCGAGCTGGTGAAATCATCCAGTCATGGGCCGAAGGGCTGAAACCAAAGCCAGGAGCTTTTTAGAGAAGAATTCTGACTCAAGGTTCAAGGTACATCAAACTGCTGTGTGTTTCTAGGCATTTATATATATACACACATAGTACGATATACAGAGAGAGATAGTACAAGTATAGAGTTACGTGCAAACACCCCGTGTTGCCCAACACCACTTTTAGGTTTCCAAGGTCTTAAAATTTAGAATTAGGATTTTAGGGTTTATGTGTTTAGGTTTGAGGTTCTCTCCTGATTTTTCATTTTTTTTGAGGTTTAGGGCTTATGGTTTAATTAGGGTTTAGGGTTTAAGGCTTTAAATTTTTCCGGTGTTGGGGTCAGGATGACTTGTGCAATGACGCACAGGTCTCCTACCTATGCTTTTCAGGAATGCCAGAATGACCCACTTTTTTGGGCAAGTCGAGGTGTTTGGCCGTATCGTCTAGTTACTATATCGTACTATATGTTTGTATCAGGAATATGCTGTCTCTTACTGCCGAAAAACATGTCTTTTCACATCGGCGGCCACGCCTTGAGTAGCATCAATTGCACCAAGGGCCGGTGACACCATACACTGAATCGTGGTGAATTTCTGCGCAATGGCACGAATTTTAGTTGGCTGCGATTTCACCACACCGAAAGACGGCGTGACCTGTAATTCCCGATGATCTCATGGAGGGATGGAGGGACTATGTCAACTATGTCTTGCGAAGCTAAGAGGATACTGGACCGTTTGACCATCCAAATGTCTGCAAAATATGTCGTAATTACATGTAATTACTGTATGTAATGTACTCGGATTGATTCCCCCGGAATTTGCGAAGCTGCGAGCAGTGAATGGATGTCAATGGCGTGCAGCCGAGCCCGTAAGGTGCGCCGTTTTGAGATATGCCCCACTGTGCATCCAAGAAAAATACAAACTGGCAGCAGTTCTCCTTCCTGGCCTTGTCACAAGTCAAAACACGCAAGTACACCTCTATGTCTAATCCGTCCAAAATCTTGATCAAACCTTCACACCATCAGCCATCTGGTCCCACCACCATTTTTTCATCGCAACCTTCTCCGCCTTCTCCGTCTCACCACCGCCGCAAAAGGAGACCACCGCACCGCTTCGCAACAATGCCTGTGAGTTGCAACGCACCTTTAGCACGCGCGAACAAACAGGACATTTCCACGAAAAAAAGAAACGGCGATGTGCTGAACGTTTTGAAACATGCCACAGAGCGTTATAAGATTCATCATCACGAGTACGTGGGATATGTATGTCGTCACAAGTAGATGTTGTTTGGGACTATAATACTTATGATTAATGATTGAAGATAGATGTCATTTGCAAACCCAAGCGGCAGGCACTTGGAGATTTGGAGACATCCTCCATGTCCACCCCTTGGCCCTGCTAGCTTCTCCATCCAGAACTTGGGGTCATGGACCCTAGCATCCAGACCGGGCTGGCATCATCGGTTGCAACTTCCAAGATGTGAAGTGAGATGGCTGGTGTTTGAGCCATCTAACTTAAAATGATCAAATGGGATATCACATACCAGATCATTCCAGTATGTTTATCAACTGCTATATTTAAGCATTCTAACATGTTCCAACTATAGCTTAGACCAAATAAGATGACAAAAATATACAAACTCGTCCAGCGGAATTTTTCATCGCAACCGGTGACACCCTGGCAGAATCGTGGCCGGACTTTGGCATCAGCGCCTATTCTGAAGATGGCAGGGAAAATATCCTTCCAATGGGACAGACTTTGCCTGCCATAATCGGAGTGAATGGGTATATCACAAACCAAATTCTCGGTGATGTAACCAACCACAACCAAACCGGAATGCCGAATGGGTGGCACAGATTGCAGCTAAAAGAAGCATGTCTTTTTTGAGGGTGGATAGCTTCAACATGGTTCAACGATCTGGTGATTCCACTGAACGCCATAGTCACCATAGTCCGCTCTGCACCTCTTAAACTCACATGCAACGGCGCCAAAATCCGCCAAAATGAACCGCCTCAACTCTTGGAGTTTGGCCGCCTCAAATCTTGGAGCACGATGGAACTGGGTGAACCGATTATAGGTTTCATCTACAGTAATGACATGAAAATAGTGTACCCCGAAACCCAATGGTTGATGATCATTATCCCTATTAAATGGCTATTTGTTTGGGAATATACCCTATTTTCAGACAAATATTATACACAGTAATTATTCAATGCTCTTTGGGGATGAAGGTGTTCATGGTGAAATGACTCGCACAGATTTGAAAAGTATTGGCACTTGGTGATGCGAGACGTGTCTGAGGCAAGCTAGGGGGCTGTACCATATCCCACGAATGGGAGCCTGACCCTCGTCAGGGCCAGAAATACATAAAGGCTGGCAGCTGAGAGCAGCGTTCTATCTGCCTCTCACCAGCAAAGTGTTTGTGCGTGACTTTGCTACAAGTGAAACTCTGTGCCGTGAAACAAAGGGCGGGCAATTGCCCAATTAAGCTCTGTACGAGACCTACATTTGCGTTAAGGGATGAACTGCTGCAAGAAGTGGTGTCATGATGTTTGATGTGTCGCCCAACTGTTGGACTGTTGGATTTCCATCTCAAACTTCGGGTCGTGGAATCTCTTGCAGGTATGCCTTTGTGGCCCTGCTCGACTAGCCGACTAGCGCATGGCACCTGGAAGAAAGGTGTCAGGCTGCCTGGCACGGAATCCACCGTACTGTCAATCAATGCTGAGAAAACCCTGCACCATCTTCGTGTGGATACCAAGGATTATATAATGAACCCCCGCTTTACTTTGCTAGTCCAAAAATCAAAATTACACCCCCGTAGACCCCAAACAGCGGGTGGATTCAAGAAGTGTTTTGAGGAACAGGCTCAAGCACATGAGAAAGCATTAAGAACCCCTAACAGTACACTGTTTGGGAGTCAAGATGGGAGACAAGACCTTGGGAAGGCGGACACGCCATCCAACACCAAGGCGGACCTTAAGAAAACATTGAGAACCCCTGACAGTACACAGTTTGTGGAAAAACAAACTGAGACCACCCGCCACAAAGGGAAACAAGAAGACAGACAAGCTGGGAGACGAGCTGGGAGACAAGAGAGACAAGAGAGACAAGACCTTGGGAAGGCGGGCACACCATCCAACACAGGCACACATGTGGGGGAGACAATCAGAGACAATGGGAGACATTGGGACATGGGGACACAATGGGAGAGAAGGCGGACACACCATCCAAGCCGGAGATACCATCCAACACAAGCACACATGTGGGAAGACAATGGGAGGGAGACAATGAGAGACAAGACCTCGGGAAGGAGGACACATCATTCAACACAGGCACACATGTGGGGAGACAATGGGAAACAATGGGACACAAGGGGAGACAATGGGAGGCAATGCGAAACAATGGGCGACAATGGAAGACAAGGGGAGACAAGGTGTGAGAAAAGAAGGGAGACAATGGGAGACAAGCGGAGACAAGACCTCGAGAAGGCGGACACACCATCCAACACAGGCGCACGTGTGGGGAGACAATTGACAATTGGAAACAAGGGGCCAACACAGGCACATGCGGGGAGACAATGGGAGACATAGGAGACAAGGGGAGACACCTCGGCAAAGCGGACACACCATCCAACACATTTACATTTGTGGGGGAGACAATGGGAGACCAGGGAAGACAAGAAATGGGAGGCACGGGAGGCAAGGGAGACAAGGGGAGACACGAGGAGACAAGGGGAGACAAGACCTCGGGAAGGCGGACATACCATCCAACACAGGCACACATGTGGGGAAACAATGGGAGAACAGGGAAGATGAGACCTCAAAAAGGCGGACGCACCATCCAACGAAAGAAAACAAGAAGGGAGACAATGGGAGACAAGGGGAGACAAGGGGAGACAACACCTCGGGAAGGCGGACACACCATCCAAAAAATGAAAACAAGAAGGGAGACCATCCGAGACAAAGGACATACCATGGGAGAGGAGGGCAGACAAGACCTCGGCAAGGCGGACACCAGACAAGAGGACACAAGGCCTTGGGAAGGCGGGCACACCATCCAACACAGGCACACATGTGGGGAGACAATGGGACAAGGGGAGATAAGACCTCGGGAAGGCGGACGCACCATCCAGCACAAGTTCACATGTGGGGAGACAATGGGAGACAATTGGAAACATGGAAAAGCAAGACCTCGGGAAGGCGGACGCACCACCCAACACAGGCACACATGCGGGGAGACAAGGGGAGATAAGACTTCGAGAAGGCGGACGCACCATCCAACACAGGCTCACATGTGAGGAGACAATGGAAGACAAGGGGAGACAAGACCGCGGGAAGGCGGACACACCATCCACCGAAAGGAAACAAGAAGGGAGACAATGGGAGCCAAGGGGAAACAAGGGGAGACAAGGGGAGACAAGGGGAGACAAAACCTTATATAGGAAGGCGGAAACACAATCCAACACAGGCACACATGTGGGGAGACAATGGAAGACAAGGGGAGATAAGACACGCATCATCCAAAACAGGCACACATGTGGACACACAATCAAAAAAAGGGGAGACAAGACCTCAAGAAGGCGGACACACCACCCAACACAGTTGCACATATGGGGAGAGAATGGAAAACAAGGGGATGGTAGAGACCTCGAGAAGGCGGACGCACCATCCAACACAGGCACACATATGGGGAGACAAGGGGAGACAAGACCTCGGAAAGGCGGAGACCCCATCCAACAAAAGGAAACAAGAAGGGAGACCAGGGGAGACAACACCTGGAGAAGGCGGACACACCATCCAACAAAGGCAAGCAAGAAGAGAAACAATGGGAGACAAGGGGAAACAAAGGGAGACAAGACCTCGGGAAGGCAGACACACCATCCAACAAAGGGAACCAAGAAGGGAGACACCTCGGCAAGGCGGACAGCCATTCAACAAATAACAGGCAGGGAGACAATGGGAGACAAGGGGAGACAAGACCTCGGCAAGGCGGACACACCATCAAACAAAAGGAAAGACAAGAGGAGACAAGACCTCGGCAAGGCGGACACACCATCCAACAAAAGGAAGCAAGAAGAGAAACAATGGGAGACAAGGGGAGGCAAAGGGAGACAAGACCTCGGGAAGGCAGACACACCATCCAACAAAGGGAAACAAGAAGGGAGACAAAGGGAGACAAGACTTCGGGAAGGCGGACACGCCATCCAACAAAAGGAAACAAGAAGACGCACCATCCAACAAAAGGAAACAAGAGGGGAGACAAGCCCTCGGGAAGGCGGACACACCATCCAACAAAAGGGGGAGACAAGGGGAGACAAGACCTCGGGAAGGCGGGCACACCATCCAACAAAAGGAAACAAGAAGGGAGACAAGGGGCGAGAAGACCTCGGGAAAGCGGAGGGCGGACACCTTAAGAAAGCATTAAAAACCCCTAACAGGACACTGTTCGGGAAGAAGAAGCGGGTGCAATGGGAGACACAGGGAAACAAGACCCTCGGGAAGGCGGACACACCATCCAACAAAGGGAAACAAGAAGGCGGACAAGGGGAGACAAAGGGAGACAAGACCGTCAGGAAGGCGGACACACCATCCAACAAAGGGAAACAAGAAGGGGTAGAATGGGAGACAAAAGGAGACAAGACCCTCGGGAAGGCGGAGACCCCATCCAACAAAAGGAAACAAGAAGGGGTAGAATGGGAGACAAAAGAAGGGAAGGCGGACACACCATCCAACAAGGGGAAACAAGAGGGGTAAAACGAGAGACAAAGGGAGACAAGACCCTCGGGAAGCCGGACACGCCATCCATCAGAAGGACACAAGAAGGGGCACCATGGGAGACAAGGGGAGACAAGACCTCGGGAAGGCGGACACACCATCCAACAAAGGGGAAAAAAGGGGCACAATGGTAGACAAAGGGAGACAAGACCCTCGGGAAGGTGGACACACCACCCAACAAAGGGAGACAAGAAGGGGTACAATGGGAGACAAAGGGAGACAAGACCCTCGGGAAGGCGGACACACCATCCAACACCAAGGCGGACACCGTAAGAAAGCATTAAGAACCCCTAACAGTTCACTGTTTGGGGAAAGAAAAGTAGTAGGTTCTAATCATAATTCCAGTATAACGGTACTAAACTGGGGACTCATTGACCCTTGTCATTGTCACAGCTCAGTCTCTGGCATTCGTCCTTTGTCAACATCAAATAGCGCTGATTTTCGAGGACCTGCAGCCGGGGGCACAACTTTCATTGGCGTCAGAAAATAGTGGATCTAAACCCATGTCATGTATACATACATCTTTGAATGTGTGTTTTGGAAAATATTCTCAAATAATACAGATATGATAAGGGATCGTTTTTGGTTCGGCATTTCTATCTGTCCATCAGAGGGGTGGAAATACAATTCGATTTGGATCCAAGAATTCGGTACAGCTACATGTATATACATTTATATCAATAATGGGCCATAAAACTTGGAACACCCATGGACAAACCATAAAAACCTTGGAAAACAAATGGAAAAACCGAACAAAAAATTGAAAAACCAATGGAAAAATCCATTGAAAAACCTATCAAAAAATGAAAAACACAATTTTTCTTTCGCACTGTCTCTCCCTGCTACACTGGGTTTCACCCCTCACCGGGCCCACCTTGCTCGTCCTCCGGAAGCGGCTCAGTGAGGGGCTCCGTCCTTTGGCGATGGAGCAGGTCTACCGATGTATAAACGATTGCAATTTATGTAGATTAAAAATATATATGTGTGTGTATGAGTAGATATTTCTCACATTATACATATATGTATATACATATATATATATACATATATTTATATATACATATATATACATATATATATATATATACATATATATATATATATATGTGTGTGTGTTTGTTTCAATGTTTTACTTTATGTATGTTGGGGGTTTTACGTTTCACATATATGTTTGAACAGAGAATGCAAATAAACGCAGACGAACATGGGCATGTATGTAATACATCTATATATATATGACATGCTCAGTGCCTGTGTTATACATTGTATTACTTATGTAAATGTAATATATATATATATATATAAATTAATATATTTACTTATATATTTAGTTATACTAAATATATATATATATATACTATCATATATATATATATACACTATCATATAGATACAAATATATATATATATATATATATATTATCTTTTTTATAACCGAAAGAAGTTTAGAAGTCAAACTTCCGACAATATGGAAAGATGAAAAGCAGAGATGGGAAGAGTCAGAGAAGGTAAGAGAAGAGAAGAGAAGAGAAGAGAAAGTCCCAGAAGCAAGAAGATCCAGGCGCACGAAAAGGTAGGAAAGTCGCGAAACACTGCGTTTTTCCAATGATTTGTGACTCCGGGGGGTCGAAATGTAGGCTCGCTAAAGCGGCGGGTGTGGAGCCTTGTGGTCAGATGAGAGATGACAAGTTGCACGCCGTTGTGGCGCGAAGCACATTTCCAAGTCAAAATGTACAAAAGACACCAACGTCGGACCACTTTTGGAAGTTGTGATTGTGATGTCGAAAAAGTGTACGGCGTTGTGGCGCGAAGCAGACAGCACATTTCAAAGTCAAAATGTGCAAAACACACCAACCTCGGAACACTTTTGGAAGTTGACATGTCGAAAAAGTGTGCGCCGTTGTGGCGCGAAGCACATTTGGATGTCTACTACTACTACTACTACTCCTCCTACTCCTCCTCCTCCACCTCCTCCTCCTACTACTACTACTACTCCTCCTACTCCTCCTCCTCCTACTACTACTACTACTACTTCTAATTTCTACTTCTACTTCTACTACTACTACTACTACTGCTACTACTACTTCTAATTTCTACTTCTACTACTACTACTACTGCTACTACTACTACTGCTACTACTACTACTACTACCACCACTACTACCACCACCACCACCGCCACCACCACAGCTACGACTACAATTGCAGCTACACTACTTTACACTACAATACACTAATTAAACTGCAGTACCCTACAGCTACAAATACAACTACAACTACACTACATGACACAGCACTACACTACACTAATTACATTACATTACACTACAACTGCAACTACCACTACATTGCGCTACACGGCACTACACTACAACTACACTACAATACACTAGACTACACTACACTATACCACGCTACAGTACAAAACACTACAGTACACTACAATACACTATATACACTAATTGCACCACACCACAACTACAACTGCAACTACACTACACTAATTACACTACATTACAACTACAACTTACAACTACAACTCCACTACACTACAACTACAACTACAACTACAACTACAACTACAACTACAACTACAACTGCACTACACCACACTACATCCAGCAGTTGTGGTGAGGTGACCACTGCAACCTTTGCAACCACTCCAGAAAACACAACTCTAACCACCTTTCGGTCCATCAGTGGATTCGCTCTGCCATCCGTGAGTCACAACAACCAACCCTTCCTATAGGTTTCCTATTTTTGAAACTTCCGCCACCGCCTTGTATAATATACATGTTACATATTCGATGGGTGGCTGTTGGAGATTCCAGTCTTGGTCAGTCCCCGGATGAATGCTGACCGGGTTGTTCAATGGAGGTTGCACCAGGAAACAAACAACAGGACCCTCCAATTTATGCACTGAGCTTTGTCAGTCCACGGCTGACTGTGGTTGCTGCTATAGCTGCTATGCCCTACTGTCACCCTCCGGCATAGGTATGAATCCGCCGGCCGGCGTGTTTTGTGGATGTTCCTCCCCCCCATCTCCCCCCCGTCTTCCCCCCATATGTATATGTATATATATATATGTATATGGGGGTGGGTCAAAACCTATTATTATCAATTCTAATGGGATGAACATCCATTTACCAGCTATTTTGGGGTTCACTAGGTACCAGGGTTTTGACCCATCCCCATATGTATTGTATTTGTATGTAGCCACTGTGGCGACCACCCACTCAGCTGCCACCTAGCCAGCCTACCCACATGTCAAGCCACAACCCCGAGGGAAGATGTGAAGATGAGCAGATGTGAAGATGAGAAGATGTGAAGATGAGAAGATGTGAGGATGAGAAGATGTGAGGATGTGAAGATGTGAGGATGAGAAGATGTGAGGATGAGAAGATGTGAGGATGTGAAGATGTGAGGATGAAAAGATGTGAGGATGAGAAGATGTGAAGATGAGCAGATGTGAAGATGAGAGGATGTGAAATGAGAAGATGTGAGGATGTGAAGATGTGAGGATGAGAAGATGTGAAGATGAGAGGATGTGAAGATGAGAAGATGTGAAGATGAGAAGATGTGAAGATGAGAAGATGTGAAGATGAGAAGATGTGAGGATGAGAAGATGTGAAGATGAGCAGATGTGAAGATG
>Ga0126342_10005770_pt1:2500-21741 | contig 21741 bp, 22 predicted proteins | sample Cyp1metagenome_FD_92528 | JGI IMG/M metagenome (GOLD analysis project Ga0126342, IMG submission 92528) | Coral microbial communities from Lord Howe Island, Old Settlement Bay, Australia - Cyphastrea 1 metagenome | ecosystem: Host-associated > Invertebrates > Cnidaria > Coral ... | reverse complement strand
CTTGAGGCCGGGGGTGGATGACGAAAGCTAGCGGGGTAGGAGAAAGAAGGAAGGGAAGAGGTGAGTTGCGGAGGGACTGTCATCATCGTGTCGCGGCATTGTTCGTCCCAACGAGGATGCAATAATGATATATAATATATGATATATAACAATGATATATATGGGGGAGGGGGCAGGGGGGGACCCTTTCGCGGGAAAAATCACGTGATGTCCTTGGGGAGCCCCGGTACTTGCTAAAGCAAGAAGACTCTAGCGAGCTGACGCTAGCTTTTGTGATAATGCCAATAATTGCCAATAAGGATAAAATGTAATTGAATAACGGTGGTGATGATGATGATGATGATGATGGTGGTGGTGGTGGTGGTGGTGCTGGTGCTGGTGGTGCTGGTGGGGGGGGGAGGGGGGGAGGCCTTTCGCGTGAAAAATCACGTGATGTCCTCGAGCAGCCCCCGGAATACTTGCTAAAGCAAGAAGACTCCAGCTAGCTGACGCTAGCTTTCGTGACTAAAGCAGGTGAATCAGAAACTAAAACCGGAGAATCGGAAACTAAACCAGCAGAACCAATCAGAATGGGCAACTTGTCTCCTTCAATCGGAAAGAGAAGTTGGAGGTAATATCCTGTTCAAAATAATGGCCAGAGGGGGTGGAGGAGTTGATTTCTTATGAAGATAAGTTGAAGGTAATATCTCATTCAACATAATGGTCAGAGGGAGTGGCGGATTGTATTTTAGTTTCTGATTCGCGCGATTTTTGGTTTCTGATTCGTGGGATTTTGGTTTCTGATTCGCGGATTTTGGTTTCTGATTCGCGGCTTTTAGTTTCTGATTCTTTGTTGCTGATTCGCGGGAAGTTTCTGATTCGAGGTTTGTTCAAAATTGATCATTCTTCATGGGAAAACCAATGGTTTGAAGGTCCTCGCATTTTATGATCTTTTGTGAAACCAATTGAATCCAAAAGAACTGTTCAAATGCTAACTCTCAGATTGGTACAACAGTTTGACAGACAACGGGAAAAAGCTTCTGTACCTCGGTAGCAGCTGGTAATCAGACACATAGACTTGGTCATTCGCGCTAATATGTCAGAGACCCTGCAGACAAACATTGCTGAAGTTCGAAAAATGAGACAAAATTAAGCTGGTTTGAAGATGTTTGAAGCACTCGATTGCACCAAACAAAAGCCGCAAACATGGCGCACAATTTGCGAAGCATTTCGGGTTTCTGGTTTGTCTGCGGTCTGGAGCTTACACGGCCTGGAAGAATCTCACAAACTCCATGGCCTTCTGACAAAAGGTTTACGGTTTACGACGTTTGACTTTGGTGTAAGCAAAATACAAGTACAGTATATTATATATATATTATATATATATGAAAGTGACGGTCAAAACACGTTGCTACATCATGTTGTGTGCATCTTTTGTAGCCAGGGTTTGAGCAATGTCATATTTCTATGTCTTTCTGATCTTGTCAAGAACCACCAAGCCAGTCCCTAAAGCACACATCATTGGTGTTCGTTGTTTCTCACAACAATCAATCCGAAAGAAGATGTGACACTGTACAGATGTGACAAAGCAACTGCCTCCTTGCTGCGAGTTCAACTCTTCACAGTCATTCTTCCGCTCTTGCTCACTTTCTTTTTTGGACCTTGCCAAAACAGAAAGATAGCCAGGGAAACCTTCATGGCATCATGGCAGGATCTGGAAAACCCGAAACACTTACAGGGAATCTAGGATGTTTTCTTGTCCTGCTTGTCCTGTATTTTAAATAGTGGTATGGCGATGTTTGGCGGGCGCTAGCTCAATATTCATCTTCATGTCGTTAGGACATGTTTGTCCTTCAGGTATGACGCTGATATGCGGCTGTCTCTGCGGTGTACATCAAAAAGAAGAAACAAAGACTTGATTTCTATGCGGGTCTTGAGTATCTGGAACTAAGATGAACTAAGTACGGCAGCAATGAAGCTAAGTCTGCCACCGACCATCTGAGTCCACAGGCCCATCCCTGCCTCAAGCTTGCATAGCATTCTAGGGGTCTACATGATGGTCTACATGGTCTCAAATTGTTGAAGGTGTGCTCTCGAATGTCTCGTCAATTTGTCTCGACAAAATACCGTCTTTCAAGGTACTCTCAGTTCGGTGCCCATCATGTCAGCACATAGTCTAGGCCGTTTCACTTCCAGCTGCGCTTTAGCAGTTCTTTGCTGCTTCTGTTTTGACTTCTGTACAACCTGTTCTCTATGTTTTGCTCCAGCAACAGCATCTTCGAATGTCTCGTTGACACCCTCAGACGTCGTCCCTCCAGCTGCGAAGACCTTTCGAGGCACAGCTATCTGTCAAATTTCAGGTGACACAAAATTTCAGGTGTTCAAATGTCTCAGACCACAGGACAGAAAATCACACTTTGGGCTGCCTTAGTCAACGCATCTCCAGCTGCAGACGGTCGCAAATGTCCGACAGCAGCTACAAGGTCCACTTGAGTCATGGCGCAAGTCACAATTCTTGCTTGCAACTCAGCGTGGGTCTGGCCACAAGCAGGAGAGTAAGTAGTTTGGCAACACCGTCCAACTTGGACGTATACATGCAACTTAGTGAAATCACCATAAATCATCCTCAACCAAGCGATGTGTTACATTGGTGATGTTGCTACACTTGTGCATGCCAACAACAACTCTTTCTACTTTCTTGTGCACTTTGGCACTCTAATGATCCATCATTCCTCAATCATTCTCCAGCTTTAAGCAAAGCCAACCCAGCCCGTGGCCTGTTGATACAGTCGGGCACTACTAGATGACTTCAAGAGTGCCGTCAAGCCAAAGTTTCTCTTATTATGCTGCAGACTTTCAAAGACGTACTTTCTTGGCAGGCTTCCGCACGTCCTTTTCAGCCCGAAGCTTTGGCAACCGTGGATGGGATTTCTACATGCTACTCTGACGTCGCAAAAGCAGAAACCACTGTCCGGAAACAACGGCTTTCACTTGACAAGTGGCACTTGAAAATGCAACGCAACCCTGCTGGATCCATGTTCATTTTCTAGACTTCCGAATCTTGAAGACCACAATCAGCATCCACTCTTACTGAAACAGTGTAAATGAAACCAAACCTTAGTGAAGTTTAATCAGCAGTGATATGCTGGGAAGCAGAGTTTTGCTTGAACCAAATAGACAGTTGCTGCTCCAGGCAAAACAATATTTTCTGCCGTCGTTCATGCGTTGGCTGGTCACAAAGATCTTGCGAGACAACAATTTCTTCTAAGTCAATGTTCTTCCGTGCCAAATCTTCAAACAATTGCAATTGTCTTAGCCCCGCATGGGAAGTCTCATTTCCTTTCTCAAGACACAAACATACCACAAAGATTTCCGCCGCAATATCCTCCGTGAAGCTTGCGCCAGCGGAACATGGTTCATGCTTGCATCGCCACAACAGAATATGTTTTACGGTGTCTTCGCAACTCCTCCCGTCCCAAAGTTCAGTAACAGAAGCTGTGCCACGTCCCTGCCACAAGTGTTCAGAGAGCCACGCGCTCGTCCGAAGACTGGCAGCTGGGCAAACTCCAGAAGCCACTCGGTCGGTGATGTCGGTGCACCGCAAGTGGATCCAAACATCAGAAAGGGCGAAAAGAACACGCCGTGCACGCCATATGGATCTGGGCCATCTGGGCATGTAAATCACAGCCCCAAATGCACCCCTGCAATGGCCCCTGCAATCTTCCTGTCGTCACCATGTCCACAGCTTCAGGAGCACCGAGGTTTGCTCCATGGGCAATCCACCGCATTGCATTCTTTAAGCCTTGCAATGCTCCGTGATGAGGGCACCCCCAGAAGCGCCATGTTCGAATCCATGATAACCTGGTGTGCCTCTGAAAATCGTGCCAAATAGAAAATCCAAATAGAACAGGAAGGTATTCTGTTTGGTTTGGTCTCTCCCAAGATTCCAATTCGTCTGCACAGGGAAACAAAGTGCTTCATATTTCTTTGGCCAGAAACTCTTGCCGCAACCTCAACCAACGATGTATAGAAAGAATCTCACTGGTCAGCAAAATGGCCTGCAAACCGCATGGCATGGATACTGAAATGGATCGATCGGTATCAGGCCTTGATGTTCCTTCCGTTTCCGGTACGCATCCACCATGTGACATGAATAGTCTCGCATCCTGTCATAGATCTGGGTATAGCCTGTCTCAAATTCATTGCTCACGCCAGGCGAAATCGTCTAAATGCAATCTCCATAGTCCAAACTGAAAAATGTTCCCATCAACTTCCAAACGTCTGGATGCGCCAGTGAAGGAGACGAAAGACAAGGATGTTTTGAGCAAGATGGGTGTCGAACTCTCTTCTGAAAAGTTCTGAAGAGCAATACGCTCAGCAGAAACTCATGCAAATTCAAGTGCTCCTCGCACCATAAAGTCTTTGTCAAAAGTCAAAAGCATCAAGGCGAATTTCACGCTCTTAGATCTGTTGGATCCTTCGGCGGTTCAAGCCCACGGAAAATCTGTCATGGCGCCGTCAGCTGCTTTCAGTGGACCTGACACCGACACACATCTAAATCATCCAAAGGTTTCAAGGCTGTCTTGAGATAGGCTTCACATCCTTGTGAATAATCTGCAAATATCTGCAAGTCATGCTACTCACGCTATGAACAGCTTGTTCCCCTTCTGCCTCTTGCGCATCTGGACAACCTGGCAGATGGCGGTAACATGATGATGGACGACCATGGACGATGACTATGAGCTGAAGCCTGGACCCAAGGCCCCAAGGCCTTTGTAAGGCTCTGCTGAGGTTCAGCACGTCGTTCAAAGATCACCTCACTGCTGAAATCTCCTGAAATGATGTGCTTCTGTGCAAACCCATGGGTTCCACAAGACTTGTGGCTTTGGAAGCCGTTGAAGTTGCAAATGGATTTTGACCCCCGACTGAAGAAGTATGGTGTCCCTCCTAGAGATGGCAGGTTCGATGTATAGTAAGTATATACAACCAACAGCATCTTGCTATTCTTCAGCATTGAGGGTCAAACAGAATAGAATCCATGGGACAGGTAGGTCCAGCACCGCACAGTCGCAGTGGTTCCAAAAAGTTTTCGTGTTTGCTTCCCGCTTATTTCCTCTGCCTTACTCTGAATGGTAGTTGCATGCCCTATTTCCCTTCTGTTTCTTGGCGTCCAATAGAGAGCCGAGAAGCAGAAGCCTCGAAGTGTGGAGCTGCCTCACTTCGGTTAATCATTTTGTCGCATGGTCTCTATAATTGTTCCTTTTCTCCTAAAATCAATGAAACTTAGGCCTTGACTGCATAAATGAAGTCCTCGACATTTGGCTCGTCCTCCTTGCGTTTTGAGCCATCAGGTTGCTGAAAAAAGTGACAGCAATGGCCTCCACTTCCAATGGCTCCTCTTCCCGGTCAGCCAAAGCCAACAGGATATTTGTCGTCGAGCTGCCTTGGCTGAAACATGATCAAACAGTGACACTGGTTTAAATCCAAGATGTGCTGCAACAGTTTGGAGGAACAATTTAGTCAGAACTGGCAAGAATAATTTGGAATCCTTTGAAACACCAGGGATATTCAAAGGTAAGGCTCTGGCTTTGGGCTAGCAACGTCTGCAGGAGTGGCTCAAACAGATCTGGATCATAGCCAACGTCTGAGCCAACAATCAAACTCCTGCAAGAAGACGTGATGCTAACAAGTCAATTCTGTGCTTCACCCAAGTGTAGGACAAAGCACAGCACAGCAGCATGCATTAGCAACGAAATTGCACGCCATCACAGAAGTCTATCACTCCAAAGCAAGCGGCCAGCCACTACCAGTCCAGCTTCCCTTCCATGGTTGCAAACCAGCCCTGCAGGACACGAAATCATCTAGAAAAGTTCAAAATAGCGACATCTTCCATCGCAGAAACCACACCTCTGCTCCTCCTTTGTCCAGTCCAGCTCTTTGACATGCACCTTGTCGCAACGGGGTTGTTTGATATAATATTGAAGCACTGATTTTCTCCTCTGTATTGTGGAGCCTCTCCAGCATCATTGGCCGTCGCATTTCTCTGCAAAAGGGGTATCCTCAGCTTGATTTCGATTCGTGCAACAAGATGAGTTCCAGTGGCAAATCCTTTCTTCTGAAATACATTTTCATGAGTTTCCGACTGTCTGGCCACGTCTGTCAGTACAACCAACCTGGCAACTAGAGGTGCCAAGGAGCAACACAAGAGAAACGCCATGCATCCAACACCCTATAGCCTATAACATCTTATCAGGAAAGTGCAGCTGCAGCAAATCATGGCCAAGTAACTTCGCACCAAAATGCGCTGCTGTTAGACCAACAACCTCGGCCGCGCTTCTCACTGGAGCTGTTTCCCCCCCAAACAGCAGGGAAGACGCGAAGATTCTGAGGATGTGACCCCAGTGCCAGCGCCCACTTCCAAAAAGGTGGCTCCCCTAGAGAAATCAAATCGCATGCAGGCAGGTGAAATCATGACCTGTGCCGGGCATGCACGCACGTTTCAAGAAGCCCGGCAGCTGTTGCTACTGCCTGCAAAGGTGCTCATTGTCCGCTAAATAGTCTGAGAGCACCTGGATGCAGTTGAATCAAGAAGAAGTGTAGAGCCGTCTCAAAGAAAGTAAAAGGCATCAACGCAAGCACTCCGTGACTGGAGATTTAGAGACAAAACGGTTAGCAAAAGTCAAGCCTCCCCTGCAGCCCACATTGAAGTTCCTGTTCCTCTTGCCTGCTGGCACCAAAGTGTTCAGAGGCAACTGCATAAACTGAAACTTCATCTGCAGCCAAGGTGCCAAAACACCACGAGGATCTGATACGATCGTCAGCCTGTCCCGCCATGAGTACCTGCGCACAACACATTCATTGATGGTGGACAAGTCTCAAAAAGGGGCTGTGCAAGCAGAAGAATACCAAAGGTACTTATAATCCAAGTGTCATACAGTACCAAAGAAGGTGACTTGAAAAGTACAAGGTTCACGTGTGTTCACATGGGTTCATCAGGATCGTATAAGAATGGCGCACTGTAGGAGGCCGTCAATCCACTTGTCTTCACAGCGTTGTTTCTTCACCTGGCTGGTGCTCACCAGTGCAACTCACCAGCTTCGGTGCTGTGCCCTGCTTTTCCAAGACCCAGGCTGCAGCACCTTCAAGCTGGACCTGGTGACAGATGTAACGAAGCTGCAACCATACCCAGAGGTCAAGTTGAACAACTTTAAGTCGAGGTGTTTCAACAAACTGAAATAGTATCTCGTAGATTATAGTAGATTGTCCTAATTTATGCATAAATCGAAGCGGAATAGGCACGATTCTAATCCAAGATCTGTGTAGTGATAACATGCTCACCTCTGGAGAGTTCGGTGCAGCCATGGCTGCTATCCGGGAGCTCAAGTAAACCCAGCTGTGCAGTGTCTTGACAGATCGCTCTTGTTCTGCTACTGTGTTTGCAGGGTAGAAACTGCCACATGACTTTCACTTAGACTTGAACCCTGCAATGACATTCAAGTTGTGCAGGAGGAGTGGTCACACGAAAAATGAACAACCTCAAAGGGGGAGCACCGAGTACAGTTGCGACACCGCTGAAGAACCTGACAGAGCAAGTTTTTCAGTTGAACGACAAATTTCGACAATTAAATAATTGTCTATACAAAAAAAACAACAAACACAACAACAACAGTATTCACAAGTAGGCCCAAGACCACTTTCCTTGAAATACCATCTGTGATGGAGACCTGCCGAGCAACGAAGTCTCACTTGTAGGACATACACAGTGCTTTAAGCAACAGCCAACAGCCTCTGCCTTTAAGCATGCTGCACAACGCATGCTCCTTGCAGCATTTAGCAGATAACTCCATATCGTGAAGTCCACAACAGTTGAGTCAAATTTGCCTCTGACAAAAAAGTTCCTTGAAAAATATCCTGCAGAAGTTCCCTTAAAAAAAAACTAAAACATCCGCCTGGGAAGTTCCCAGAAATTGAGCAAGCTTTGCAATAGAACAGTAGTAATTAACGGTTCCAGCGTTCCAGCGCTCCAGCGTTCCAGTGAGCCTCGCAACCCTGGAACCTGGAAACTATGTAGCCTTGAAACTACTTGAAACCCTTCAACCTTGGAAGCTCCAAACCTTTGAAATCAGTAGAACTTTACAACTTTGGAATCTTGGAAGCCTGCAATGCTTACAACCGTAGAAATCTGGAACCTTAGAATCCTGCAGTACCTTTGCCTGAACCTTGGAACCGTGAAAAGTGAAAGTCTTGGAATCACCACACAGGTGTTTGGACCCCTCAGAACCTTCTGGAATGGTAACCGGGGCACCCCAGGCACTACATTATTGGCTGAGATCCCAAGCATATTCTGTTGGGGAATAAGAGAACAGGGGTTCCAAGGCCCAGACTGATTTGGAACCATTGGTACTCCACAGCTGCAACACAATGCAGTGGTCGCACCATGGGTCGACTGGCAGTGCACAAAATCAAACTCTGAAAGTGTCTGAGAGATAAAGGATCTATATAAGTGTTTCTTCTCTTTGTGCATTTTTCCAATCTCCTCAGCCTTGAATGAACGACTTCTTTTGTCCATGGATATCGGTACAAATCTCAAAGGAACAGCTGCTAAAACGGCCAGAAAGAACTGCATCAAGGCCTCCATGGAGATATCATGGTTCCGCTTCATGCCCATCGGCGTGTTGTGTTGCAACTGTCAATGTTATCAGTCCCTAGTGGACAGCAAGGACTGTTTGGCTGCATGTTCTCGCAAGACAGGCATGCAAACTGTGGTGACTGAAGTCTGGACTGACTTGAAGTTGCAAAATTTAGCCTTTGGGGTCTTACAGTTCCATGTGGATGAACTCGTTTTGAGTACAGTCGAGTAATTTTTGAGCCTAATAACACGAGCATGGCATGTCCACTACATGTCCCCACATGGTGAACAGCTGGATCTGCACAAGGACTCCGCGAGATAGGTGTCCACAAGTTGCCGGAAGCTTCTTTTTGGGTGTCTTTTAGCCGTTTCAAGCCTTTATTAAGCTTGCAGCAAGTACATTCTCCATTGTTCATTCTACTCATTCTACTCATCATCACCTCCCCAATCACCCAAATCGAAATCTCCGAAATCTCCAAACATACCCTCACCATCGTCTCCATCGCCAGCATCTGCAGGTGCTTCTGATGTGGCTGCAGAAGTTGCAAAAAGCCCTGCAATTCCTCACCAACACTTGGGGCCAACTTCAAGCAGCGCAGCAGGCAAATCGAAAGTATATGTATAATATGCTGTGTATATAATATTTTGTTTGGCACGCTGCATGTGGGGGTGTCTCTCACCGCGGCAGCTGCGTCCTTGAATTCGGGAAGCTCCTGAACAGTGATGGTTCGTCACTCAGCCCTTGACACAGTCCGGACCTATTGCCATGCCGAAATTTGTACAGACCATGGCTTCGATCCTTGTCTTTACATGTCGGGAGAGAACGCCGACTGTCAGGCATCTGTTCAGATTGCAAAAAAGCGGCGAAGCTATTCGCCATAGCCCGGCATAAGGCCGGAGGGTACTCTTTGAGTACTGCTGCGCGGTAGTGACCGTCTTGGTCTAATCCAATGGAGCGCGCTTTCGGGAGCTCCTTGCTGACTGCGTTCGCCCTGATGTGTTGCGGCAACGAGGGAAGGTTGAGCGTCAGAAGGGTGGTGCTCTTTGCGCTGTCTGCTCCAAGTAGGCCTTGAGCGAAAGTCACTTTCGCAAAACCTGGCAGTGCCAGCAGGAGCTCGATCAACGGCAGTTTCCAAATGCTTGGGCACGCCGGATCAGAGCGTTCCGCCGCGTGTTCTAAGATGCCAGCCCCATCAACTTCATCCAGCAAAATCATGCAAATGATGCTAAATGCCAGGAGTTCATCGGCTGAGCGAAGTGGTCGTGGGCCAGTCCTTCCCTGCTTCTTCATGGAGATATGAGATATCGACCTCGAGCTGCCGACCATGTGCAGCAAGGTGGTCCTCCGAGCATTCCGATCACATAGCCACTGCGTATGGCGTGGGTCCAGAAGTCGTAGGATTCTTCTCGGCCAATATCACCCCATTGTGAATCGATGACCAAGTCTAATGACACGACCAACACAAAATCCAGGCCCTTGTGTGCAGTAACTGCATCCAGGTACCACTGGAAATCTCCTTGGCGCCTTCTGCCTGAATATGCGTGCACGATGACTCGCTCCTGAAATCGTACTCGAGGGGCTCGTGCTCCAGGAAGACGTGGAGGATCATGCACTCGTAGTTCCTGACACCAGGCCTCGTAGTGCGTCAGGTCGAGGTCGTGGTCCGACGTGTCTGCGTACTTGTCCTCGCTGAGGAAGTTCCAAGACCGGAAATCCGCAAGGCGGTACAGCAGCTGCCGCCAGTCCTCAAAGTCGATGTGCGCCAAGCGTGCATCCTCCTCTGTGAGCGTGTCCGCAATGTGGTGCAAAGTCCGCTTGGTCATCGTCCATCCGACGGCATGCTCCATAATGCATTGTCGTAGCGCCTCATTGAGATCTCGGTCTGGATGATCTTGATGATCAAAGCATCTCGATACATGGTCTTCAAAGAGGTCGATGTTGTAAGGATCGTCATCTCTGGGTTGATGACGTGCATCATGTGGGCCCTGTGCCTATAGAATCGGGGCCAAACCGTCGTGTTGTTGATGAAGTCTTTCATTGACAGCAGATCTTTGCCAGGTGCTGGTGTGGCCATAGGTCTCTGGCCCTGCAGAATCTGTCTGCACTGTGTTGTGCAGCGGAGATGCTGCTGCAGCTTGGCAAAGGTGTGCGGTTTCCTGAGGCAAGCCGGGCATGCTGTGCCGTCATATAGACGGCGGATGGGCGCGACAATTCCATGCGCTCTGCAAAGATGTGCTCCATTCTCCGCCGTGACTGCGACAGCGCTTGCGGCAGCACATGCATCCAAAAACGGCTGGTTCTTGATCTGGAGCGCGTTGATATACTTGTGGGCGATAGGCCAGGCTGCCTTTGCCTTCCAAGTGTCGAAGAGCATCTTGATGAAGTGGAAGCAAAAGAACCCGATCCTCACAATGTAGTGTCTCCAACTTAACAGCGCGCTGGAGAAGCCGCTTCCAGTATGTGCGGTGGTAGCGGAGCACCTCTTCCCATGCACTGAAGTTGCCTGCGGGATCAGGGAGCGTGGTCGTGGACCGGATCAACCGCCAGAGCCACTGTAGGTCGTCTCGCACAAGGGCCAGCCATCGGGTATCTGCTCGCAGCACTGCCCAAGGGGTAACTGATGCGCAATTGTAGAGGAGTGCCAAGCAGCGTAGTCTTGATACCCGCAACACTGTCGTGGGTGAGGGCATACTCAATGTTGTCAGGAGCTCATCATCTGTGAAAGTAGTGCTTGTTGGCCTTGTCCATCAGCGTCCAGGACTCTGTGCCATACACCACAAGGAATCTGAGGATTTTGAAAGAGTGCCTTTCGATGTTGTGTGAATGTGGTATGGCCCTCCTGTGCTACCCTTCTCCTCATCTCTGCTCTAGTTTCTCCGCTGTGATGTACAAGTCCACCAAGATGCTGATAGTGTCCAACCACAGCAATTTCTCTGTTGCCGTTTTCCGTGAGGACGTGCATTCTCCCAGAAGCGTGAGGTCCAAAGTATTTGTATCGGAGAGCTCTGGTGCCTGTCCGCGGAAAGCAAAGAGGATTTCCCTCTTGCCCTTCTGCAAGTTGGGAGTAACGCCGCGTCGATGGCATGCATCTATATAGCAGAATGCCGCATGCCACACCCGCCTTTGATTCAATGGCATGGGCTGTCGGCGCAGATAGTGTGATACAAAGATCATCCATCCATGTCGGCCCTAGATATGGTATCTGAAATGTCTCTGTCTCCTGTGGGAAGAGACTGTGGGTGGCAGAGCCCTCAAAGCGCTCCACGATACCAGCTGTCTGCATCTGCTCTTCGACCGTCTTGAGGATGCGCGCAAACATATACCCGAACACGACGTCTGCGAAAGGGTCGCCTGGGCGGGTGCCCACTTCAGTTCGGACATAGTCTGACTCCAAAAGTGCGTGTCCGTGTGGAGTGCACGAAGAGCAGTCTGTAGATGTTGTGGCAACCCTGCCAATTCTGTCGCAGAGGGTGCTTGAAGGAGCTCATGTAGGTCATGTAGGACATCCGCATCAAGGCGAAGTCTTTGGGCAATCTGGCCAAGGACGGCGTCCTGAGTGCATCCTCCGACAGCAAGTGGTCTAATGACTCGGTAGAAAGCTTCTTGAAGATCCAAGAAGATGAGGGCTGAGGACGCCTTCTGTTGTTTCGCACATCGCAGAGAGGCCCGTACCTGATGTACTCCCAGTCCTACCGGTACCTTTTTGCGCCCTCCTATCTGGCTTCTTTGGAGGAATTGTTCGTAGATACTGGATTGTTGCTCTCGGATAGCTCTGTGGATGGTTTTGCCCACATGTGAGCTGATCAGGAGGGAACGGTATGAACTGCAGTCATGTTGAGCTCCCTTCCGTTTCCAGGCTGAGACTAAGAGTCCGCCTTTGTGAAGCAATGCTTCTTGGCCATGTGCCACCAGCTTGAGCATCTGTGTGAAAGTGAGCCTGGCTAGGGTGGCCGGTTGTCCATGACAAAGTTCCGGAGGGATGTTGTCAGCCCCAATGGCTTTGCCTGCCTTCACTCTTCTGAAAACCCTTTCCAATTCAACCAGAGTAGGGACGTCCTCTGGTTGTAGGCAAAGTTGATCCGGTATGAAGGCTCGGAGATTCTGTTGCCACAACTGTTGCAGTTGTGTGGCTTCCATTCTGGATCCCCCTTCCATAGCGCCGAAGAAGCTGATCCAACGGTCGATCAAGGCTTGTGGGGTGCTGCAAGGTCGATCTTCTTCATCATGCACAATGGGTAGAGGTGTTTCCCTTTTGTGTCGTAGGTTAGTGGGCCCTACGATAGGTTTCAGCTTCTGGAGGATGACACTGGCATGGCAGTCCTCTTGTAGGGGATGTGATGGCCTCCTTCAGTGCCTGCCCACGTGCTCGTCGGAGATCATGTCGCAGAGCGCAGTTGGCCAGTTGATACTGGACACCAGTCTTGACTTGTGCACAAAGTAAAGAGATTCCAAAAGCTTCCCCTGGTACTTCAGCTTGAGGTGTCTTCCATGATGCAAAGGTTCTTGCCAAGAGTTCCCTTGCTTGAAGACCACGAAGGTGGTGGAGTCGTCTTCCTGCCTGGAGCTTTCGGGTACGAACATGCCAAATTTCTTCCATAATAAAATGTTTCTTGGGTCCAGCACGTCTGCGTGGACAGTGTTTGCTGGTGACTTGTTGGAGATGAGCATTGCAATGATCAACCTGTGTCGCAATGTCAGTGGTCCAATCTGGTGGCACGTAGTCAAGCAGCTGTGACCGCAGTTGAGTATGAAGGGACATCATGTCGGTCATAGTTGCACGTGGTGTCTGAGCCCTTGATTCGTCTTCGAGAGAACTGCGTCCAGTGTACTTCAAGTCCCACAGCAGTGTGGTCGCCAATGTTTCCAAGGTCAAGTTCTGGAATGGTTCGAGAAATGGTGCACGATGAAAGCCATGCCCTAGGAATGGCTACATAATCAATGCGATGTCCATGGTTGGTGGCTGGGCAGATCCAAGCTTCTTGATCTCCTTGGTGACAGTCACTGGTTGCTGGCAAACATAGTCGTTGAGCTACGAGGAGATCTCGTAGAAAGGGAGTGCCGCTGGTGACCTTGCTGTCATTGTGAAATACATGTTGGTCGTCTCCTCCGCCTGTAGCCGCGTTGGCATCAATGAGTAGGACAAGATCTCTATCTCCAATGACTGTGCGAAGAAGTGTCGTCATGGTATTCCACCATTCCTCACGCTCAGAGTGCGATATTCCACTTTGCGGAGCATAGATCACCGCAATCGAGAAGTCCAGATGTTCATTGCACACGTGTGCCAGGAGATACCGAGGATTCGTGTGGGTCACAACCACATGAGACTTGGAGAGGCAAAGCGCCTGTCTGTTGTGCCAGCCATATGGCTGGCTGAGGTTGACCCACAGCTCCACTCCTTGCTGTCCTTGTCGATCTCCACTGGCCAGACGTAGGACTGATTCGGCAGTGGATGAACACTGTGGTGTACGTGTTTCCTGCAGTCCAAGAAAATGAAGGTGTAGGTGTTCGAATTATTCACGCACATAATGCAGTTTGCCCGGCGCACCGTCCTGGCCCCTGTAGAAGGTTCTGACATTGGCCGATGCAAAACTGAGCGAGATAGTCATCTTGTCAAAGTTGTGCACTTCCTCGGGTGTGTCTGTGCAGACCATAGTGGTAGGGACTTGTGGAGGGATGATGGCGAGACCCCCCCCGCATAGTGTGGGAAGATCTCCATCCTGCGAGAGTATGATCCACAAGATGCGTAGAATGCGTCCAAACGTTTGCATATTGACCTGCTGTCTTGGCAGATACAGACTATTGCGTCCCTCCAGCTTGGCGAAGAAGTCCACCAGCTCATTGAAAGGCTCCCCTGCGTGGCTGCATGTGCGGGCAACTCTGAGATTGTCTCCTGGGAGCATGGCTTCGAGAGCTTGAAACGCAGCCCGGAGGTGGCAGTAGGGTTCATTGTGAGCACTGGAGCCAACACTGCCCTTCGCTTGGCCTCCTACAAGTTGCGAGTCAGTCACAAAGATGGTTGGAATGCGGTGATTTTATGCAATCCTCCAGAGGGCTCCCCACAGGAGAGCCTCAGTCTCCGCAGCATCCGAGCCGATATGGTCAGTACCTATGTGATGGTGCCGGTCTGGCTCATATAGTACCCGTTGACAAGTCAGGCCGATGAATTCCAGTTGCCGCTCATCATGGGTAGCATCCTCGTTGTCTTGTTCCGCAAAGACCGCAAAGCACCATGAATCGCTCACGTCATGAAGGTCAGTCCATAAGGGTGAACAGTGCCTCTTCCTGCTCTGCGAAGATCCGTCGGTATAGATGACAAGACGGTCATGTCTGGCGAGAGGCCTGCACTTATGAATGGCTGTCTGGATGAAATCTGGGACCTCATACGTGATGTCTTGTACAAGGTCAATTGGCTGCGCGTTGAAAAACTGTTGTAGCTCCTGGCAGTCAAATGTGAGAACGTGTGCGGGTTGAGGACGGTCAAAGCTGTTGGTGACAAAGGGCTTCGTGATATTTGTCTGCAATGGCTGCTCAGCGGGCCATGGAGTAGGCTCCCGTAGTGGCCGATCATCTTGTTCATGTTGTGGCTCGATGTTGCGAAAATGCAAATCGTAAGAAAATCATTGACAAGCTCTCTTCGGATGATGACAGCCTTGTGATAGCCTTGTTTGTAGAGGAGCTTCATGTGTACTAGGTCGTCCAAAGCTGGGGGACCGACCTGGACCTGAATGCCGTTCTGGACAGTGATGTCCTCGTTGCAATAAATGTGGATCTCTTTTTGTTCATCATCCTGTGGACAAAAATACATGGTGTCGTGTTGACCACATTCATGTACATCTCCAAGAAGTCCCCAGCAGCTAAGGGCTTGCTGCACTTGGCTTTTTGTGCCTGGCTTCTCCACTTCAACGAAAGGGACAAGTGGGTGTGCAGCCTGGTAGTGTGGTGGCCACAAGATGTAGACAATGCATGTCAATGCCTCTGATGGCTCTGGTTCTTCCGGAAAATTCAACAACTGTTCTGAGTCTTGCCGTGGCCCATGGGCTTGAGCCACCGTCCCATGTGTTGGGCGCACACGGCTGGTCAGTTCAGTTCTGGTCTGTAATAAGGACAGACTGTCCCGATGATCTTGAAAGGTTGGTCTGCGATGCATTTGGATCAGAATGCCTTGGCCATTGCGTGCTGGGAAAGGCATCCCCAATTGTAGCATGTAGTTGCCATACCATGCTTGGCACGTCATTGGGGCTCCTGTCACAACACATCGGCCTGTCAGCCCCAAGGCAAAGAGGAGATTCTGTAGATATAGATGTTCATGTGTTGTGATCGCCAATTGCATAACTGCACTTCCGGTTGCTTGGTTGGCATCATGCACTGTTGTCAGGATCGTTGCAAAAGCATCGAGTGATCCTTGCACAACCAGAACATGAGCTGCCGTCTCTGTTGCCGTATTTATGGGCGTGGGGATCACAACTTGAAGTTCCCATGGCATAGTTGGATTGACCAGATCCCTCCAGGCATGTCGAATTTGTGTCTCCCACTGAGTGAAGTCCTCAAACAGGCGCACAGCTCTCGATTGAGTGCAGGTCCAAAGATTCGGATCGTGATGATCAACAAACCACGATTGAATCGTGGTTGATGGCATCTCTCCTTCCCAGCTGAAGGCTGTTCGAAGCCAATACTGATGCAGCTCCTGAATGTTCTCATTCATCGTGAAAATGGTTGGCGATGTGGGGTCAAAGGCCGGTGCAGCAGGGTTGAAGTGAAAGTGTGTCTGTGAGCATCTATGTGGCGTGGAAGAGGAGTCTTGGTCATCTTGTGGTGTCAACTCTCTACGCCAGCGAGTCCGAGATCTTTGCATGAGATCGGATGAATCAAACTCCTCATTGATGGGGATGAGTGGTCTGATGTTGATGCTCAGTCCAGCAGCTCGTGGAACATCATCAATATCCACCATGCCAAATGGCCACGCTCCTAGTCTAACAGAACATATGCGTGTTTGGCAGAACACATGCATCTCTGCAGTGCGTAGAACACTCTGTGCCGTCATGGCATTGGGCAAAGAGTATGCAGTGTGTTGAGTGCTGTCGCCATATTGGTCATGTGCATGAATAGTGATGAGGCCATCAACATGGTGTGGTCTCTCTGATTGTTCCAGGATGAGATGAGCAAGTACACATTCCGTTCTGGCACAGGGCGGAGGTGGTCTGACCAGATGAATCGTTGTGTGATAGTCTGGATCTAGAACATCTTCCCATAGTGCCAAGATTTCTTCCTTCCATGTCGTGGTGTCAGAGGTGATACGATGAGGCCGTCCTTCTCTGCAGATTCGTTGACGTTGATGGTGGATGTACCACGTAACAATGTACGCGATTGGACCCTCATCCGTGCATTCAAGAAGAGAGCCTTGATGAAAAAGCCGTTGAAATCGCTGAAGATCGTCCTGAAAGAAGTCATGGGTAACTCTATTCAGTGGCTCCTGTTGTTGAGGTCTGTCGTGGCCTCCAAGAGGACCTCCGCTTGTGATGTGCTCTGGGGCAATTCTGGCAGTGATGGGGTGCAAGGGCCTTGTGCAGTGATCACAAGCTTGTTGAAGCGTGTCCACTGCTCGTTAGAAGAAGCCACTGTGATGAGACTCTGCAGGAGACAGGTGGGCATCCTCAGCGTCACTCTGCTCAAGGTCAATGTCAGAGAGACAGGTGTCAAAATTTTCCAAATCCCCCACATAGATTTTCACGTAGTCACCGTCTGAGAGATGAATGCGACCTGTACTGTGTTCTTCCACAACTACGTTGTTTCTCCAGAGATGACAAAGCTCATCATTGATAGAACAAAGCTGTGCTATTCCCAGGTTGGCAAAGATGTCCTCCCTTGTGGTGACATAAGGCATCCATTTGGGAAACCTCCTGAAAGGAGTCGGTTGGACGTCGTTGTTGACATGGAGTTCGAGGTCGATCAAAGTCAGCCGCACATACGGAGACGGACGAAACTCTTGCGCACGTTGGAGGAGAATGCAGTACAAGTTCACCTGGGTGTAGTCTAATGGACGATGTGGCACCGCTTGTACACGTAGGATGTCTCGTTTGCTAAGCTCAAGAGCAATGGCAGCTTGTTCAATGAGACCATCTGGATCGTGCCAAGGTAGTTGCGATGAGGTTCCAAAGTGAAAATGACAGTCTGCCTCCAATCAGTGTGTGGCTCCGTAGATGAAATTGTCTCTGGTGAGGTCGATGTAGATGAGACTTCTACTGGTCGTTGTCGAGATGATGCGGATGGCCGAGGGCCGTTGCCCATGAATGAAACTGCATCCCCCGGTGGCTCCGAAGGGACATCTGGCAGAGGATGAGCGTCTTCTGGATCTCCGTCTTCTCGTATTGCAGGGTCCCACATGTCCCCTGTACGTCTCTGTCGTTGTAGTTGGATTCTTCGGAGTAGATTTTGCTCAGCCTCGTTGTCTGTGAGCGTGGTAGGGATTCGAATCTGTATACCCAAGCCATGATAAGTAACCACATCTTGGTCATTGGGATGCAGATGATGCCCAATGTGGAGTGTGCAAGGTCCAGATCCTTGCTGCTCTCTTTGTAGACAAAGTTGTTCAACTCCAGCAAGCTGATGCACTCTGATGGGTGGGAGCCGCAGTTCTACAGAGTGAGCTGTGTCTCGACATGTAGCTGTGGGGTCCATGATGTGTATCTCTGTCACCAGGCAGGCAGCTCTGTCAGCGCGCCGATGTTGATGCACAATGACCGTGGCTACAGTACCTCTGAATGGAAAATGTGGTGGCTCCGGGCGCACAATCACCGGGCGTCTGGGTCTGCAAGGTCTTCCCAGATGAATCGTGTGGTCGCATCCCAGTCACCATAGTCCCTGTCGAAGCGGAGAATTATAGGTGGATCTGGAAAAGGAGGCCGTTCATAGTCCACAAGAATGAATTGACGAAAATGATAGGACCCTTATCCTCGTCTTCAATCTGGCCCTCTTGGTCAAGTAGATCAAGTAGAGCTTGGCCCCAAGGCGGCAAAGTTGTTGGCGCGTGATGATGGAGATCATGTTCACGACGGGTCTGGCTTGTAGAGCTGGTGCTCGGGAACACGCTACCAGCAATAGTCTGTCCAAGACCAGAGCAATTCAAGGTTGGCGGGTAATTGTAGGACTCTGGCAGACATCGTACCTGATAGGTACCACCACGGAGCAACCCTTTGCTCCAAGGCATGTGTCCAGTGCCCAGACTGACATCAGGAACCTCTGTCTGGTACATGGCAATTTCATCTTCAAGACCAATCAGAACTTCAGCTTCAGGAGCAAACCCCAATCTCCTGTGCGATGATGTAGTCCTTGTAGATGTAGGAGTCAATCTCAGATTGCCAGAGGTAACTCCATTGTAGGTGCCGATCTCAAAGGCAAGGGAACGTGCATTCTCGACGGCAGCCCATTCATTGATAAAATTTGGTTCCTCAATGATGCTATGAGACCATTTCAACACATTGACTTCTCCAGGTGGGGTGAAGAAGCGCGGGCACAAAGGCTCCCGACTGGCATACCCTATGGTCATGCTCAGCCAGCCTTGCCAAAAGGCGGACCAGAGGGGTGGACGGCGTCCATGTTCTGATCCTCTTCCTTTGGCTGCATTGTCCTGTGTCG